>Ga0208185_1000022_pt1 | contig 93192 bp, 85 predicted proteins | sample EasRivMeERMLT700_FD_187532 | JGI IMG/M metagenome (GOLD analysis project Ga0208185, IMG submission 187532) | Soil microbial communities from meander-bound floodplain in the East River, Colorado, USA - East River MetaG ERMLT700 (SPAdes) (version 2) | ecosystem: Environmental > Terrestrial > Soil... | reverse complement strand
GTCCGCATGGAGCGCGCGATCAAGGAAAAGATGTCGGTCTACCAGGAAATGGCGACCGCCATGCCGCACGACCTGATCAACGCGAAGCCGGTCATGGCCGCGATTCGCGAGTTCTTCGGGTCATCGCAGCTGTCGCAGTTCATGGACCAGACCAACCCGCTCTCCGAGATCACGCACAAGCGGCGTCTCTCGGCGCTCGGGCCTGGCGGTCTCTCGCGCGAGCGCGCCGGATTCGAGGTCCGCGACGTCCATCCGACGCACTACGGCCGCATCTGCCCGATTGAGACGCCGGAAGGGCCGAACATCGGCCTCATCTCGTCGCTCTCGTGCTACGCGCGGATCAACGAGTTCGGCTTCATCGAGTCGCCCTACCGCAAGGTGAAGGACGGCCGCGTCATCGACTACGTGATCGTCACCAACGCCGGTGGCAACCCGAAGTACAAGGTCGGCGACGTGATCGAGGCCGACGAGCTCGTCGGCGCCGACGGCCGCTCGAAAAAGAAGGGTGTCGAGTTCGAGCCCTACTCGTACTACCTCTCCGCGTGGGAAGAGGACCAGTACATCGTCGCGCAGGCGAACGCGCCGCTCGACGACAGCGGCCGCTTCACGCAGGACCGGGTGAACTCGCGCCGTGCCGGCGACTTCATTCTTGCCCCGCGCAATGAAGTGCAGTTCATCGACGTCTCGCCGAAGCAGCTCGTCTCGGTGGCCGCCTCGCTCGTGCCGTTCCTCGAGAACGACGATGCGAACCGCGCGCTGATGGGATCGAACATGCAGCGCCAGGCCGTGCCGCTGCTGCGGGCCCGCAGCCCGTACGTCGGCACCGGCATGGAGCACATCACCGCGCGCGACTCGGGCGCGGTCGTCGTCACGCGGCGTTCGGGCACGGTCGACTACGTCGACAGCCAGCGCATCGTCGTGCGCGTCGAGGGACAGGGGGATCCGGACGACATCACCAAGGAGATGGGCGCCGACATCTACCCGATGACCAAGTTCAAGCGGTCCAACCAGAACACCTGCATCAACCAGAAGCCGATCGTGCGTGTCGGGCAGAAGGTGAACAAGGGGCAGGTGCTCGCGGACGGACCGTGCACGGAGCTTGGCGAGCTCGCGCTGGGACGGAACGTGCTCGTCGCGTTCATGCCCTGGCGCGGGTACAACTTCGAGGACGCGATTCTCGTCTCCGAGAAAATGGTGAAGGAGGACTACTACACCTCCATCCACATCGAGGAGTTCGAGATCGAGGCGCGCGACACGAAGCTCGGGCCGGAAGAGATCACCCGCGACATCCCGAACGTGTCGGAGACGTACCTACGTGACCTCGACGACAGCGGCATCATCCGCATCGGCGCCTACGTGAAGCCTGGCGACATCCTCGTCGGCAAGGTGACGCCAAAGGGCGAGACCCAGCTGACGCCGGAAGAGAAGCTCCTCCGCGCGATCTTCGGCGAGAAGGCCGGTGACGTCCGCGACGCGTCCCTGATCTGCCCGCCTGGCATCGAGGGGATCATCGTCGGCGTGAAAATCTTCTCGCGGAAGGGGATCGAGAAGGACGATCGAGCGAAGGCCATCGAGACCGAAGAGCTCGAGATGATGGAGAAGAACCTGCAGGACGAGATTCGCATTCTTCACGACGAGGTGAAGAAGCGCGTCATGCAGATGCTGAACAACCAGACGCTGCGCGCCGACTCGTTCGACGAGTACGGCCGCGAGCGGCTCCTCAAGAAGGGCACGGTGCTCACGCCGGATGTCCTGCAGGAGATCCCGTACCAGCAGATGGTCCGCCTGAAGATCCAGAGCGACGAGCCGCGGCTCGAAGGCGATCTGCGGCTGCTCGAGGAGCGCACGGAGCGGCAGGTTGAAGTGATCCGCCAGCTCTTCGAGGAAAAGAAGGAGAAGATCCGCCGCGGCGACGAGCTGCCCCCGGGTGTCATCAAGCTCGTGAAGGTCTACGTCGCGATGAAGCGCAAGCTGTCGGTCGGCGACAAGATGGCCGGCCGCCATGGTAACAAGGGCGTTATCGCCCGCATCCTCCCCGAGGAGGACATGCCGTATCTGCCGGATGGGACCCCGGTGGAGATCGTGCTCAATCCGCTCGGCGTTCCATCACGTATGAACGTCGGTCAGATTCTCGAGACGCATCTCGGGTGGGCCGCGCATGCGCTGGGCCTCTACTTCGCGACGCCGGTCTTCGACGGCGCCACGGAGCTGGAGATCAAGAACTGGCTCGACCAGGCAGGCCTGCCGAAGAGCGGCAAGACGATGCTCTACGACGGGATGACCGGCCAGTCGTTCGAGCAGGACGTGACCGTCGGCTACATCTACATGCTGAAGCTCTCACACCTGGTCGACGACAAGATCCACGCTCGTTCGATCGGGCCGTACTCGCTCATCACCCAGCAGCCGCTGGGTGGCAAGGCGCAGTTCGGGGGCCAGCGCTTCGGCGAGATGGAGGTCTGGGCGCTCGAGGCGTACGGCGCCGCGCACATCCTCCAGGAGCTGCTCACGGCGAAATCGGACGACGTCACGGGACGCGCCAAGATCTACGAGGCGATCGTCAAGGGCGACGCGTCGTTCACGCCGGGACTGCCCGAATCGTTCAACGTCCTCATCCGCGAGCTGCAGTCGCTTTGCCTCGACGTCGAGCTGATCTCGACGAAGAAGAAGCCGATAGAGCCGCTGCCCGTGAATGACGGCGAGCCAGTTCTGGAGCAGGTATAGCGTTGCAATTTGAACCACGAAGGACGCGAAGAACACGAAGTAAACATCTTCTTCGTGACCATCGTGACCTTCGTGGTTGAGAAAAAATACCTATGAGACCTAGTTTTCACGATAGCAAGACGACGCTCCGCGCCGACTTCGACGCGATCCGCATCTCGCTCGCTTCGCCCGAGAAGATCCTCTCGTGGTCGTTCGGCGAAGTGACCAAGCCCGAGACGATCAATTACCGCACGTTCAAGCCGGAACGCGACGGTCTGTTCTGCGCGAAGATCTTCGGCCCGATCACCGACTGGGAGTGCCTCTGCGGCAAATACAAGCGCATGAAGCACCGCGGCGTGATCTGCGACAAGTGCGGCGTCGAGGTAACGCAAGCCAAGGTCCGCCGCGAGCGTCTCGGCCACATCACGCTCGCCACGCCGGTGAGCCACGTGTGGTTCTTCAAGGGGCTGCCGAGCCGCATCGGGCACCTCCTCGACATCTCGCTCCGCGATCTCGAGCGCATCCTCTACTTCGAGGGATACGTCGTCATCGATCCGGGTGAGACGGAGCTGAAGCAGAACCAGCTGCTCAACGAGGAGCAGTATCGCAAGGCGCGTGAAGACTACGGCTCCAAGTTCCGCGCGCAGATGGGCGCGGAGGCGATCAAGGAGCTGCTGAAGCGCGTCAACATCGAGAAGCTGGCCGAGGAGATGCGCATCAAGATGCGCACCGAGACTTCCGTCCAGAAGAAGCTGAAGTACGCCAAGCGTCTGAAGGTGGTCGACAGCTTCCGCAAGTCGAACAACCAGCCCAACTGGATGATCCTCGACGTGGTGCCGGTGATTCCGCCGGAGCTGCGTCCGCTGGTGCCGCTCGACGGCGGCCGCTTCGCGACCTCCGACCTGAACGATCTCTATCGCCGTGTCATCAACCGCAACAACCGGTTGAAGAAGCTGATGGAGCTGAAGGCTCCGGACGTCATCATCCGCAACGAGAAGCGGATGCTGCAGGAAGCGGTGGATGCGCTGTTCGACAACGGCCGTCGCGGCCGTGTGCTGCGCGGCGCCAACAACCGGCCGCTCAAATCGCTGTCCGACACGCTGAAGGGCAAGCAGGGGCGCTTCCGTCAGAATCTGCTCGGCAAGCGCGTCGACTACTCGGGCCGCTCGGTCATCGTCGTCGGGCCGGAGCTGAAGCTCCACCAGTGCGGCCTGCCGAAGAAGATGGCGCTCGAGCTGTTCAAGCCGTTCATTTACAACAAGCTCGAAGAGCGACAGCTGGTCGCCACCATCAAGCAGGCCAAGGAGATGGTGGAGCAGCAGCGGCCGGAGGTGTGGGACATCCTCGAAGAGGTGATCCGCGAGCACCCGGTCCTGCTGAACCGCGCGCCGACGCTGCATCGCCTGGGCATCCAGGCGTTCGAGCCGGTGCTGGTGGAAGGCAAGGCGATCCGCATCCACCCGCTCGTCTGCACGGCGTTCAACGCCGACTTCGACGGCGACCAGATGGCGGTGCACATCCCGCTCGCTCCAGAGGCGCAGATCGAGGCGTCGGTGCTGATGCTGTCGTCGAACAACGTGCTGTCGCCGGCGAACGGGGCCCCGATTACCGTGCCATCGCAGGACATCGTCCTGGGCTGCTACTACCTGACGAAGGCGAAGCCGGGATCCAAGGGCGAGGGACGCGCGTTCGGCAACACCGACGACGTGATCCTGGGACTCGAGGCGGGCGAGCTGGAAACGCTCACGCCGATCCGTCTCCGCTACACGGGCAGGCTCCTCGATCTGACCACGGCGCGCGACGATCAGGACGTCATCCACACCGAGGTCGTCGAGGTCAAGGGCAAGATCATCAACACGACGGTCGGTCGCGTGATCCTCAACGAGCAGCTGCCGAAGCAGATGCCCTACGTGAACGGCCTGCTCAAGAAGAAGGGTCTCCAGCAGCTGGTGCAGAAGTGCTACCTGGATTTCGGCCTCGAGCGCACCGTCGAGATGCTCGATTCGCTGAAGAATCTCGGGTTCTTCTATGCCACGCGGTCCGGCCTGTCGATCGGGATCGACGATCTCGTCATTCCGGCGAACAAGCCGCAGCTCGTGGAGGCGGCGCGTAACGAGGTCATCAAGGTCGAGCAGCAGTACCTCGAGGGCGCGATTACCAACGGCGAGCGCTACAACAAGATCATCGCCATCTGGTCGGAGGTCACCGAGAAGATCGCCGACGAGATGTTCACCGAGATGGCTGAGATGGACTACACCGGGAAGTTCTTCAACCCTGTCTACATCATGGCGGACTCGGGCGCTCGAGGCTCGAAGCAGCAGATCCGGCAGCTGGCCGGCATGCGCGGCCTGATGGCGAAGCCGTCGGGTGAGATCATCGAGACGCCGATCACGTCGAACTTCCGTGAAGGCCTCACCGTGCTGCAGTACTTCATCTCCACGCACGGCGCCCGCAAGGGTCTCGCGGACACGGCGCTGAAGACGGCCGACTCGGGCTACCTGACGCGGCGTCTCGTCGACGTCGCGCAGGACGTCATCATCTCGGAGCACGATTGCGGCACCCTCGACGGCATCGAGGCGCGCGCCATCGTCGAGTCGGGCGAGATCATCGAGCCGCTGCGCGATCGCATCGTCGGCCGCACGACGCTCGAGAAGATCCTCGATCCGTTCAGCGCCGACACGATCCTCGAGATCAACGAGGAGATCGACGAGGAGAAGGCGTCGGCGGTGCAGGAGGGCGGCATCGAGAAGGTGAAGATCCGCTCGGTGTTGACGTGCGCGACCCGCCGCGGCGTCTGCGCGCGCTGCTACGGCCGCGACCTCTCCACCGGCCGGCTCGTCGAGCTTGGCCAGGCGGTCGGCGTCATTGCCGCGCAGTCAATCGGCGAGCCCGGCACCCAGCTGACGATGCGGACGTTCCACATCGGCGGCACGGCGTCGCGCGTCTCCGAGCAGAACACGCTCGATGCGCGCCACATGGGCACCGTGCACTACGAGGGTCTGCAGGTCGTCGAGACCCACAAGGAAGGCGGCCAGCTGATCGTCATGAACCGCAGCGGCTCGCTCGTCGTCAAGGACGAGAAGGGGCGCGATCGCGAGCGCTACCCGATCGTCTATGGCGCGCGGCTGAAGGTGAAGGACGGCCAGAAGGTCGACCAGGGTCAGACGCTCGTCGAATGGGATCCGTACACGTTCTCGATCCTCACCGAGGAGCCGGGTTCGGTCCGGTTCAAGGACATCATCGAGGGCGTGACGGTGCACGAGGAAGTCGACGAGGTCACCGGCCTTTCGCGCTTGATCATCGTCGACTCGCCGGATGAGAAGAAGCAGCCGACGATCGAAATCCGCGACAAGGCGGGGAAGGTCGTGCGGAAGTACCACATGCCGTCGCACGCGCACATGATGGTGCAGGACAGCGAGACGGTGGAAGCGGGCGACGTGCTCGCGAAGATCCCGCGCGAGACGACCAAGACGAAGGACATCACGGGCGGTCTGCCGCGCGTGGTCGAGCTCTTCGAGGCGCGCAAGCCGCGCGACCCGGCCGTCATCTCCGAGATCGACGGCATCGTCAAGGATGGCGGCGTGGTCAAGGGTCAGCGCAAGATGATCATCGTCCCCGACGATGCGACCGAGCCGCGCGAGTACGCGCTGCCACGCGGCGTGCACGTGAACGTGCACGAAGGCGAGCGGGTGCGCGCGGGCGAACAGTTGATGGATGGCCCGAGCAACCCGCACGACATCCTGCGGGTGCTGGGCGAGAAGGAGCTGCAGAAGTACCTGGTGAACGAGATCCAGGAGGTCTACCGGCTGCAGGGCGTCAACATCAACGACAAGCACATCGAGGTCATCGCGCGGCAGATGATGCGGTGGGTGAAGATCGAGGACGTGGGCGACACCGAGTTCCTGATCGACGAGCAGGTGGACAAGTTCCGTTTCCTCGAGGAGAACGAGCGGGTCATTGGCGCGGGCGGCCGTCCCGCGACCGCGCAGCCGCTGCTGCTCGGGATCACGAAGGCGTCGCTCTCGACCGACTCGTTCATCTCGGCGGCCTCGTTCCAGGAGACGACGCGCGTGCTGACCGAGGCGTCGATCTCCGGGAAGATCGATCACCTGCGCGGGCTGAAGGAGAACGTGACGATGGGGAGGCTCATCCCAGCGGGCACGGGCTTCGAGTGGTATCGGCACGTGCGGATCCCGGCGGACGAGCCGCCGCCGCCGCCGGCGCCGCCGCAGCCGACGGAGGACGAGCTCGATCTGGATCGGGAGATCGAGTACGCGTTCGACACCGAGGAGCCGATGAGCGCGCGGCCACCTGCGGGCGACGTGGACTAACTCGGGACCTCTTTCACCTTCGTGTAAGCACGAAGGGCACGAAAGTACGGCTTGTCACGCCGAAGCGCGATAGCGCGAAGGCGGAAGGGCAGGGAGATTCATTTCTCCGTGCCCTTTTGTTTAACAGCGGCTGCACCTGTCGGCGGCCGCTCGGCGATTTGCCAGCGCGAGACGACAGTTGGCGGTCAGAAGCGCTGGATGGGCCTTCCCTGCAGGACGAAAATTCGGATCCACGCCCCTGACGGCACCGGGCCTCGCTTACCCGTGGCCCTTGCCCTTGGGTGTATCGTGTTCGCGCGTGCCGCGGGTGAGCGCTGATCGTTGGGCGGTCAGAGTCATCGAGGCCAGAAGTAATGAGGTTGGCATGCACCGGTGTTTAACCGCATTGTTCGTGGCGCTATTCGGCGTGATCGTCATCGGCAACGTTGCGCAGATCGAGCCTGGCGGGCTTCTCGCCAAGGTCGATCACCTCGTGTACGCAACGCCGGAATTGCAAGTTGGGGTCGACAGGATCGAGAGCGTGTTGGGTCTGCGGGCCACGCCGGGCGGTCAGCACCCTGGGCGCGGAACCCGGAACGCGTTGCTCTCACTCGGTCCAGGAACCTACTTGGAGATCATTGGCCCCGATCCGGAGCAGCCGACCCCGGCGCAGCCGCGTCCGTTTGGCATCGATAATCTCAAGGAACCGAGGCTGGTGACATGGGCAGCCAAGGGACAGGAACTTGAACATTTGGCCAGCGAAGCCGGACGTGGCGGCGTGAAGCTGGGCGAGGTCATCTCGGGGAGTCGACAGCGAGCGGACGGCGTCGTTCTCCTCTGGCGCTACACGGATCCGCGCACGGTCGTGGCCGGTGGGATTGTTCCGTTCTTCATCGATTGGGGGAAGACGCCGCATCCGGCCAGCACGGCCACTCAGGGGGCCTCGTTGATCGGCTTGCGCGGGGAACATCCTGATTCGGAACAAGTTCAGAAGACCTTGAATCGACTTGGACTCGAACTTCGCGTGCAATCGGGGCCCAGAGCTGCGCTGATTGCCACCGTCAGCGGCCCACGCGGCCGCGTAGAACTGCGGTAGCCGGACGAGCATGAGGCGTCGATGATCTCAGCGAGAGAAGCACTCGAACGCCTCCAAGAGGGGAACCGTCGCTTCGTATCAGGCGCTCGGAACAGCGACACACTCACAAGCCAGACGCGCCGCAGCGAGTTGGCGTCAGGCCAGGAGCCGTTCGCCATCATTCTCGGATGTTCCGACTCGCGGGTGCCGGCAGAGATCGTCTTCGATCAAGGCCTGGGCGATCTGTTTGTCATCCGCGTTGCCGGAAACATCGTGGCCTCGTCTCAAATCGGCAGCGTCGAGTTCGCCGCCGCACGGTTCGGTACACCGCTCGTCGTGGTTCTGGGCCACTCCCAGTGCGGGGCTGTTCTGGCCACATTGGAGGAACTCATGCGGCCGAGGGAAAACCAGTCGCGGAATCTGCGGTCGATCGTTGACCGCATTCGGCCATCCGTGGAAGCGTTGTTGGCGACAGATCTCAGGCACGACCCGGATGCTCTGGTGCGTCACGCCGTCCGCGCCAACGTCCGCGTCTCCGCAAACCACCTGCGACACGGATCGGAAGTCCTCGAGCAGCTGATCCAGAGAGATGGACTCCTCATAGTAAGCGCTGAGTATTGTCTGGAGACCGGGGTCGTTGATTTCTTCGACGGTGTGCCGGAGGCCGGCTAACACAGTTCTCCGTGCCTTTTCGTTTTTGCCGCATGAGACTGCGGGTTATCGCGCCTAGGTCAACGGCCGGGTAGAATGCGCGGTCATGGAAATCCATGCGCCACACCATCCTACTCTCACGTTCAAAGAGGCACTGGTCCACCTGTGCATCGTCACGACGGGAATCCTGATCGCGCTGTCACTCGAAGGCACGCTGGAATGGTGGCACCATCGGGAATTGGTGCAGGAGACGCGGGAGAGACTCGAGGCTGAGATCCGCGGCAACCAGGAGTCCATCCAGACCGTCTTGAAATCTCTGGATCCCGCGAAGACCAAGTTTATTCACGCCATTGATGTCGCGAGCGATCTGTCGGCGCCCGGCAAGCGCGAGGAGGCCGCATCGATCTTCAGTCCGGGAACCCTCAATCTCGCTTCCGGTATGTCGTTCGCCTTTTTCAACACGGCAGCCCACACGACGGCCGAAGTCACGGGCGCCTTCGGGCTGATGGAGTACGGCGACGCCTTCAAGTATGCGAACACTTATGACCTCCAGGCGCTCTATGCCCGTATGCAGGATGGCATCGAGAGGGATGTGTTTGCCGCCGCAATGCTTGGCTCGAGCATTCCAGGGAAACCGACGCCCTCAGAAATCGAAGACACCAAACGGCAGCTTCGGTTGGCGCTTGGCGGAATCATCATCCTGGAAAATATTGCGAAGAAGTTGAATGAACTGTATTCCACAGCGCTGAAGGACGCACCATAGAGGCGAGGACGCGTTCGATCGAGCACCTTCGTTTAACCACGAAGGACACGAAAGTGCGAAGGGCCCGGAGATTCAAAGACAGCCCAAATTGATGGCACAGCTGAGCAATGTCGTGGCGCTGGTTACAGGTGCGAGCCGTGGTGCGGGACGCGGCATCGCTCTCGAGCTTGGCGCCGCCGGGGCCACGGTTTATGTTACCGGTCGAAGCGTCGACGGCCGACCGACCACCGATGGCGTCCCGGGCACAATCGACGAGTCCGCCCGCGAGGTGACGGCCCGCGGCGGCCGCGGCTTCGCCGTCCAATGCGACCATACAGTCGACGCGGACGTCGCAGCGCTTTTCGGCCGTATCCGCGACGATCACGGGCGGCTCGACATCCTCGTCAACAACGTGTGGGGCGGCTACGAGAACAGCGAGTGTCGTCCTCTCCCGCTCGTGCCGTTTTGGGAGCAATCCCTCATTCAATGGGACGGCATGTTCACGGCCGGCGTCCGCGCGCATCTCACGGCCAGCCGCCTGGCCGTGCCACTGATGTTGTCCCGGCGCCGCGGGCTGATCGTGAGCACGACCGCGAATCTCGAGGCCCTCCCGTACATGCGCAATCTCTTCTACGACCTGGCGAAGAACGCCGTCGCCCGCATGGCTTGGGCCATCGCGCAGGAACTACGTGACAGCGGCATAGCCGCGCTTGCCGTGGCGCCGGGGTTCATGCGGACCGAGCGTGTCGTGGAGGCCTTCCGGCGTGCCGGTGCGGCGGAAGCCGTCAACGGCGCCGGCGGGCCGAAGGAGACAACCGCGTATCTTGGCCGTGCGATCGTGGCGTTGGCGTCGGATGAGCGGGTAATCGAGAAGTCAGGTCACCTCGTGGACGTCGGCACGCTTGCGCGCGAGTACGGTTTTACCGACATCAACGGGACGCAGCCGCCGCCCTTCCGCATCCCTGCGAGCACCTAGCGGATCCTCGCTTTGTTTGGTCTATCGAGCCGCGCATCCCGGACCTCCTTCCGGATCGCAGGCGTGGGCTTGGCGGTGTTGTGTGTCTTGGCGTTCGCGCTCACCGGCTGCCTGTAGAATGCCGTCGGAGGAATGATGATCTTCGCACGCCCGATTGCCTCATGCGCGATTGCCGCCGCGTTGGTGGTGATGGCGTCGGCTGGAGTGTCGCCGCGAGTAGAAGCCCAGCGGCCGCCGGCCGTCACAACCGCGAACTGGCCGCTTCATAACCTCGATCTGGCCGGAAGCCGTTATTCAACGTTGGACCAGATCAACACGTCCAACGTGAAAACGCTCACGCCGCGGTGGTTGTTTCAGTACGGCATTATCGATGGCGTCAGCAACCAGACGACGCCGGTCATCGTGGACGGCGTGATGTACGTGACCGATCCCCGCGGGGGTGTGTACGCCGTCAACGCCGCCGACGGACATCTCGTGTGGTCGTTCGATGTCACCAATCTCATCGGCGGCGGCAGAGACGCAGGGTACATATTCCGCAACCGGGGCGTTTGCTATTCGGACGGCGTCGTGTACACCGCTGCGGGGTCGTTTCTCTTCGCGCTCGACGCCAAGACCGGGAAGCCGATTCCCACGTTCGGGAGCAACGGCCAGGCCAGCGTGATTCTGGATGTGATCCAACAGCGATACCCGGACGTGAAGACGGCTATCAGCCTCGGATACTGGTTCACGACGGCGCCGCAAATCTATAACGGGGTGCTGTACATCGGCAGCACACGCAGCGAGAGCCACATCCCAGGCGGCCACGTGCTAGCGGTGGACGCAAAAACGGGCAAGGTCCTGTGGCACTTCAACACGATTCCGCAGGACGACAAGGATCAGGGCTGGGACACTGCTGGTCCCACCTGGGTCGGCGGCGAACGCAACGGTGGCGGCATATGGGAGACGCCGTCAATCGATCCCGAGCTGGGCCTGCTGTACGCCGCCGTGGCGAATCCATTCGGCGACAGCTCGAAGCGGGCCGGCATCAACCTGTTTACCGATTCGATCATCGCGCTGACGCTGAACACCGGCACGTTGAAGTGGTACTACCAGCAGACGCACCACGACGTGTGGGACTACGACTCCGGTAATCAGCCGATTCTGTTCGACATGCAGGTGCGGGGTCAGCGCGTCAAGGCGCTGGCAGAAGCCAGCAAGAACGGTTTCCTCTACATCCTGAACCGCGAGACCGGGCAGCCTGTGCATCCTGTCAAAGAGACGCCGGTACCCACCACCTCCTACCGGCCGGGCGAACAGCCCTGGCCGACGCAGCCAATTCCGCACACGGCCGCCGGAAAACCGATGGTGCCGGTCAGCCCGGTGACCCCCGTGGACATTCCGCCCGAGCGCATGGCGACACGAACACTCGCGCCGATGTTCACACCGCCGGGGCCGAACCAGATCAGGGCGCCCGGAACCGGCGGCGGCGCGAACTATGGACCGATCTCCTACAGCCCTCGCACGGGTTATCTCTACGTCAACGCGATCGACGACCCCACCGATTCGGGGCGTCCGCCGAAGGGGTATTTCTCGGCGTACGATCCAACTACCGGAGAACTCGTGTGGCAGAAAGTGTTCGACGGTTTCGGACAGGCCGGCTCTGTCGTCACGGCGAGCGGCCTGGTGTTCGTGGGCAGTGGCAGCAACACCGCCGGCTACTTCATGGCATTCGACGCCAAGACGGGCGAGCTGCTGTGGAGGTTCAATACCGGCTCAGGGGTGTTCTCTTCACCCTCCATGTACATGGTGAACGGCGAGCAGTTCGTCACAGTCGGCTCGGGCGGCGGCGAGCGCGGCCGCAGAGGCGGGGACCTGATTCTCAGCTTCGCCCTGCCGAAACGGTAAAGCGCGCCGTGCCGATCCAACTTCAGCCGCCTCGTGATTCCCGGTCAGTCTGGTTGTTTCTTCTCCCGTGTGTGGCTCTCTTGTGGATGATCGGCTGCGGTCCGTCGCAAGGCAATCCGAAGGTGCCCGCTGGTGCCAAGAGCTCCGGTGGCGTGCACGGGGTCCTCGAGACCGACAAAGGCGCGATCCAGATCGAGTTCTTTGCGGCGGATGCCCCGAAAGCCGTCGAGAATTTCCGGTTGCTCGCCGAGCACGGCTACTACGACGGCTTGACGTTCCACCGCATTGTGAAGGGGTTCATGATCCAGGGCGGCGACCCTGCGGGCGACGGTACTGGCGGTCAGAGTGCGTGGGGTCCTCCCTTCGAGGATGAGATCAAGGAGGAGTCGGCACTCTATCGCGGCGGCTACCGGCGTGGCTTCGTCGCGATGGCCAACGCGGGACCAAATACCAACGGCAGCCAGTTCTTCATCCTTCATCAGGACTATCCGCTGACGCCAAACTACGTGATCTTCGCGAGGGTCACGGCAGGCCTGAACGCGGTCGACGCCATCGCCAGCACGCCGACCACCATCGGAGCTGATGGTGAGATGAGCCGGCCTATCACTCCGCCAATTATCAAGAAGGTCACGATTCGCCCGTAGCGAGGGTCTATGGATGACGAAGACGTCAGTCTGAACTCTCCCGAGTTGACCACAGCGGTCCCCATCACTCGTCGCGCGTTCGGTCAGACGCTTGGAATCGCAGCGGTCGCCGCCAGTACGCTGCACGGGCTCGCCAGCACGGTTTCGGCGCAATCAGGCACTCCACGGCCGACTGCGGGCGCATCTGACGAACTGTGCGACTTGAGCGCGATCGAGCTGGTGACGAGGATCCGTCGCAAAGATCTTTCCGCCCGTGAGGTGATGACGGCCCACCTGGCACGGATCGAACGCGTGAACCCGCGCGTGAACGCGATCGTGACCGTAGTGGCGGAGCGCGCCATGGCCGACGCAGCACGGGCTGATGAGCTGGCAGCCCGCGGTGGCACACTCGGCGTGCTGCACGGCCTGCCCGTTGCCCATAAGGACCTCGTCGACACGGCGGGCATTCGCACCACACGTGGCTCGCCGTTCTACCGCGACAATGTGCCCACCCGCGACGCGCTGATCGTGACGCGCATCCGCGCGGCCGGCGCCATCACGTGCGGCAAGACGAACACGCCTGAACTCGGTGCCGGGTCGCAGACGTTCAACAGCGTCTTCGGAGCGACACGCAATCCCTTCGACGTGACCAAGACCTGCGGTGGCAGCAGCGGCGGGGCGGCCGTCGCACTGGCCTGCGGAATGGTGCCGATTGCTGACGGTAGCGACACGGGCGGCTCTCTGCGCAATCCCGCCTCGTTCTGCAACGTGGTCGGAATCCGCCCGTCCCCAGGGCGAGTCCCGGGCAATTCGAGCACCTGGTCACCTCTATCAGTCTCGGGTCCGATGGCGCGGTCGGTCGCAGACGTGGCGCTCTTCTTGAGCGCGATTGCAGGACACGATCCGACCAGTCCGCTCTCGATCATGGAGGACGGCGGCCAGTTTCGAGCGCCGCTCGAGCGCGAGTTCAAGGGCGTACGAGTGGCCTGGTGGCGAGGTCTGGGGGGTATCCCGTTTGAGCCGGAGATCCGTCAGACCATCGACGCCAGGCGGCGGGTGTTCGAGGATCTCGGGTGCATCGTCGAGGAGGCCGAGCCCGACTTCGCAGGAGTGGACCAGGCGTTTCCAGCTCTCCGCTTCGCGGCCAATCACCCGCAGTATGCGCCGCTGGTCCGCGAACGGCCCGATTGGGTGAAGGATACGATCAAATACGAGGTCGCGGAGGCCGAGCGGATGACCGCCGCGGATATCGGGCGCGCGCTTGCCCGGCAGGCGCGGATGTACGAGCAGAGCCGCCAGTTCTTCGAGCGGTACGACTACTTCATCCTGCCCGTGACACAGGTAGCGCCATTCGACGTGAACGTGCCCTATCCCACGCAGATCGCCGGAACGCCCATGGCCACCTATATCGACTGGATGCGGTCATGCTGGTATGTGACCTTCATGTCGAACCCGGCGATGTCCGTCCCCGCCGGATTCACGGCCATGGGGCTGCCGATTGGCATCCAGATCGTCGGACGGTACCACGGTGAGTGGAGCCTCCTTCAGATGGCTCACGCCTTTGAGCAGGCCACGCAATATGGGAAGAGGCGCTCAGCACTCCTGAACGCCTGACGGATGGAACCGGAAGCGAGAATCGACAACGTACGAGGCGCCTGGCTTTCGCGAATGGCTGCGGCGAGCGAACGGTGCACGCGGAGGTCCTTCCGGTGACAGTGCAGCAAGTCGCCGTGATTCCTTTCCAAAAGAATCCTGCCCTCCAGGTGCTCCTCATTCGAAAACTGCCGGACGGCAGCTGGGGTGTCCCCAAGGGCGGGATTGCGGACCACGGAAACGACTTTCGTGAGGCCGCGCGTCTGGAATGCCTGGAAGAGGCCGGCGCGGACGGACGGCTTGGCCCGGACTTCGTTGGTGATTTCAGCTATTGGCGAGCAGACCAGGAATACCATGTGCGTGTCCTCCTGATGGAAGTCACGGGTCTTCGCGATCGATATCGTGAACGGGGATACCGGGAACGAAGGTGGGTTTCGATCAGTGAAGCGGTCCGCATTCTGGGCCGGGAACCCCTGCGCAGGCTCGTTGGTGAATTACCTCGTTGGGTTGCAGATGATGAGAATGCCTCCGAACCAGGCGCTGCATCTGACCGCCGCGGCATCTAGCGTTTTCGGGATTCAGCGCCTCCCAGTGCCGCGGCAGGTGAGCCCGGTCGTTGGCGACATGAACAATACGCGCTTCTCATGACGCCGCCGTGAGGAAATTGGCGATTCAACACCTGCCTCCCGTAACGATCGAAGGTCATCGGTCCTCCGGTGCGGGTGGTCCCGACCACCCGATGCGCATGGCCACGCGGCGAGCGGCCGGACTCCGTGCCGGTGGGTGGACCGGCGAACTGCGCGAGCAAGTCGAGGGCTACTTCGATGGCCTTGCGGGTGAGTGGCACACGCGAACCTCTCCGCAGCGGACGGCCATTGTGATGGATGCACTCTTGCGCGGGCTCGGCCCAATTGACTCGCCCGTTGGTCTTGCGGTGGAGGTTGGCAGCGGCATCGGCACCTATTCGAATCTGCTCGCGGAACGCTTTGCGACGGTTCTGGCGGTCGACCTCTCGCTGGCAATGTTGCGACTCACGCCGATCGGACCCGCCCATCGGATACAGGCCGACGGGTCCGCGCTACCGGTGGGCGATGCATCGGCCGCGGCAATCGTGCTGATCAACGCCTTCTTGTTTCCCGCCGAAGTCGAACGCGTTCTGTCACCAGATGGCTCATTGGTCTGGGTCAACAGTAGCGGCGAGCAGACGCCTATTTATCTCTCGGTAGATGATCTTGTGGCGGCGCTGCCGGGCGAGTGGACGGGCACTTCGAGCCGGGCAGGCGACGGTCACTGGTGCGTGCTTCGGCGAGCGTGAGTAGAGATTGGAAGCAAGGAGATATCGATGAAGCTACTGGCGTCGAGATGGATACCTGTTGCTATCGCAACTGCAGCCTCCAGCATGATCGCAACTCAGCCTCTGCATGCCGAATTGATCGAAATGACGAAGAAGGTGGCGGGCGCGACTGTTCACTATAAGGTCGTGTTGCCGAATGGGTACGATTCGGGGAGGGCGTATCCAGGGATCCTCGCGCTCGGCGGTGGCCCTCAAACAATGAACACTGTCGACGGCATCCTCATGCGCAACTTTCGCGCAGAAGCGGAGAAACGCGGGTATATCGTCGTTGCGCCAGCGGCTCCGGACGGTCAGCTGTTTTTCGAGGGGGGCGCGCGCATCTTTCCTGAATTCTTGAAAATGGTTCTCGCCGACTACAAGATTCAGGACGGAAAGTTTCATCTCGCGGGACCATCAAACGGCGGGATCGCGGCATTTCATGTGGCTGCGGCAAATCCCCAGTACTTCCTCTCCGTAACCGCCTTCCCTGGATACATGTGGGAGCCCAATCCAGCCAAGCTTCAGGCGATTTCGAAAATGTGCGTGTTCATGTACGTGGGCGAATTGGACGAGTACAGGTGGCACGACGAAATGAAGAGGGAAGCCGAATTCCTCCGTTCCAAGGGCACCCTCGCACGCTACACCGTCGAGAAAGGTCAGCCCCATCGACTGGACACACTCGCGGGAGCCAATGCCGGACGCCTGTTCGATGGATTTGAAGAAACCAAAAAGGGATGCAGCCAATAGGGTCCGTCTCTGGCTCCAAAGGACGGGGCAACGCCGAACACACATGACCGATACCTCCTCACCGCCGATGGTCGTTGCAGACGTTGTCGCCCCAGTCGAAATCGCGCTGCCGTTCAAGGGTCTGGTGGCCGTCGTCGTCGGCAACTGGCTCGAGTTCTACGATTTCCTCGTCTTCACCTTCTTCGCCGTGATGATCGGCGACGCTTTCTTTCCCGGGGAGTCGGAGATCGCCAGATTGCTGAGTGCGCTCGCCACGTTTGGTGTCGGTTTTCTCACGAGGCCGCTTGGCGCTGCGATCATCGGCGCCTATGCGGATAGAGTCGGACGCCGCGCCGCCCTGACGCTCACGCTCATGCTCATGTCGCTCGGCTCGGCCCTCGTGGGGCTGACGCCGACTTATGCACAGATTGGCCTGACTGCCCCGATCATTCTCGTCGTTGCGCGGCTCATCCAAGGCTTCTCCTGCGGCGGCGAGGTCGGCCCGGCGACGGCATACCTGCTCGAATCAGCGCCCATCGAGAAGCGGGCCGCCATCACGGCGTGGCAGGGCCACAGCCAGCAGCTCGCGATCTTCATGGGCAGCCTCGTGGGGGTCATTCTCGCGGCAAACCTGTCGAAGGAGCAGCTGTATGACTGGGGTTGGCGGGTGCCCTTCCTGCTGGGAGTGTTCATCGCGCCGGTCGGCCTGTACATCCGCCGCCAGCTCCCGGAAACGATCGCAAGGCACGAGAGGCATCGGTCGGGCACAGCCGTGCTCGCCGATCTCATGCGGCATCATTCGCGCGCCGTCATCTTAGGCATCCTCATCATCTGCGGCGGGACCATCTCGACCTACGTGTTCAACTATATGACCACGTACGCGATCACCACGCTCCATCTCTCCCCGACGATCGGCACCGCGTTGGCGATGACGGGGAGCCTCGCCGCGATCGCCGGACTTGCCGTCGGTGCCTGGGCGGATCGATTCGGACGCAAGCCGATGCTCATCGCGTCGCGTGTGATCTTCGTGATGATCATCTACCCGGTGTACCTCATCATCACCTCGCCGACCGCGTCGGCGCCCGTGATCGTCACGCTCAACATGTTGCTGAATTTCATCTTCTCCACTGGGATCGGGGCGACCTATGCGTTCCTGACGGAAGCGTTCCCGAAATCCGTGCGGTCGAGCGGACTTGGCATTCTCTACGCCTTGGCGGTGACGATATTCGGCGGCACGACCCAGTTCGCCGTGGCGTGGCTCATCGACTGGACAAAGGATCCGATGGTCCCGGCCTGGTATCAGATCATCGCGAACGTCGCAGCGATCATCGGGGTCATGCTGCTGATGCCACACGCGGAAGTGCTGCGTGAACGGGCTGCTCATGTGACTGCCAAGGCCTGAGTCGCCCGTAGCTGAACACGGTCATCCGCATTCTGCTGTTGTGTAATAAGCTGCGGCGAATTTTCGAGCGGACGTGTCCGAATGATTTCAGGAGGCTGCATGAAGCTCAGAGGATCCTTCATCTCCATTGTTGTTGCGTACCTTGCGGTTGTCGCGTCATCGGCGTGGGCGCAGGACCTTGGTCCCCATTTTCGCAAGATCAAAGAGGGGATCTACGTCCAGTCAGCGCGGGAGGTGAACTCAACTTCCACCATCATTCTCACCGAAGAGGGAGTGGTTATCGTCGACACCGGTCAGACCCCGATCGACTCCCGAGAGGTGATGGAGGCCGTCAAGAAGCTGACGCGGCTGCCAGTTCGCATGGTCATCAATACCGAAGTCCATCCCGATCACACAACGGGCAACTTCGTCTTTTCTCCTCCGGCGCTCGTCATCAATCACGCGGATGCATCCGAGGCGATGCGCAAGGCCTACGATCCGGAGCGGGCCAGCGCGCTGGCCAAGCAGTCTCCTGAGATGCGCGACGCAGTGCGGGGTTACCGCCTGGTCACGCCGCACATCGAATATCGGGACAAGACGACCTTGCGTATCGGAGAGAGGACCTTCGAACTGCTGCATTTGAAAAATGTCCATAGCGAGGCCGACACCGCGGTCTGGCTTCCGACAGAGCGGGTTCTTTTTGCGGCGTCGGTCGCGATTCCGAATTCGATTAATAACATCCGGCCTTTCGTCGCCATTCCCGACATGCTTGCGGCGATCAAGATGATGAAGTCTCTGAATCCCGAGATCGTCGTCCCCGGACACGGCTCGTTCGGCACGACGAAAATCTTTGACGACGGCCAGCGCTACTACGAGTTGCTTCTCGAGCGCGTCGGCGTCATGGTGCGCGAAGGCAAATCCCTCGACCAGATCAAGCGGGATCTGCGCATGCCAGAGTATGGAGACTGGTCGTACCAGGAGCGGATGCCCACCAATATCGAGGCGGCGTACCGGGCGGTGAACGGAAAGTAGGTTCGTCGGGCAAGCCTTGCGACCGAGGCAAACAGGGCGCTGCAGCCGCCGAGCCGCGCGCACCGAACACCAAATCGCCGAAGTCGTCCCGCGCGGTTCGCGGCGACACGAACCGCGGACTGGCGTGTTCGTGGCCGATCGCAAGGTCGCCGATCTTGAACAGATCGTCGAGACAATCGCGCGAAACGACGTAACCGAAATCCGGGGTCCTGTCGTAGCTCGGGGATCTGTGCTCGGCGCCGTTCTGGGCGGTTGGCTGGGATTCGCCGTTGGTGTGGTCCCCGGTCTTGGCGGTGCGTCACCAGGTGTAACCTGGTCTTTGTTGATTGGCTCTATGACCGGCGGTGCGTTCCTCGGGTTCCATTGGTCGAGTCATGAGACAGTCGAGTCATGAGACAGAGGGTGTTATTTACCGCGTACCGTGAGACCCGTTGAGCGAACCGCATGGGGTGGGGCGAAGCGCTACACTCTCTTCCATGCTCATCGCCGCGATTGCTCTTGCCGCCGCCGCGCTCGCTCAGCAGCCTTCGGAGACTCCCAAATCAGAGGTCGCCGTCCTCAAAGCGGGTCTTGGTGGCTGTTCCGCCGATTTCACGGTGAAAGACTCAGACGGCAAGCCCGTCTATGCGGCCACCATCCACGTCAGGGTCCGCTACGGCGTTTGGGGCATCAAGCGCGCGGATCTGGAGGTCGGCGCCAACTCTGACGGCGAGGCACGCATCGAAGGCCTGCCCGATAAGGCCAAGCCTCTCACCTACGACATTCAGAAAGCCGGTAGAAAGGCCGTGGTCGAGCAAAACGTCTCGGACAACTGCCATGCGAACTATGAAGTCTCCCTCAAATAGAGGGCCAGCAGTTCTCTGCCGTCAGTTCGTGGCCGACGGGGACACGCCTTTGAACAAGAACCTCTGCCCGCGCTTCGCGTTGTTGCCCTCGCCCGTGTAGAGATTTCCCAGCGCGTCCGCCGCAAGTGTGTGCATCCAGTGCCACTGTCCGGCGTTGCGGCCGCGGCGGCCAAACTTGCCGATGATCTGAAGCGTCTTGCGATCCAGGACCCAGATGTGCTGATTGCTGCCGTCAGCGCTGTAGAGGAACTGCTGCTCGGGGTCGGGCGAGAACGCGAAATCGGAGACCGTGCCCTGGCCACCGGTCTTCGGCTCGATGAACTGCTCCTTTACGAACGTCCCGTCCACTTGAAACACCTGCATCCGGTTGTTGACCCGGTCGGCCACGTAGACGAGGTCGTCGTTCGAGATCCGCACGCTGTGCACCGTCGAGAACTGTTGGGGAGGTGTCGTCGCTTTACCACTGGGGATTCCGGGCACACTGTCATCGGGTCTCTTCCCGTACGCCCCCCAGTGCCGCTTGTAGGCGCCCGTGTCCGCATCGAAGACGATGACCCGGCGGTGGCCGTACCCGTCAGAAATGAATACCTCGTTGGTCCTTGGATGCACGAACGCATTGGTCGCGGTGAATAACACCGTCGTGTCATTGCTGTTAGGTTTCTCGCCATCCTTGCGCCGGCGGCCAATCCGCAGGAGGAGTTGTCCGGTCTTGGAGAACTTCAGGACCTGACCGTCGTGATCGCCGTTGCCCGCCACCCACACGTTGTCCTTGTAGTCGACGAATATTCCATGCTCGTTCTCCGGCCAGTCCGGTCCCTGCCTGGGCCCTCCCAGGCCGCCCCAGGACCGCACCACTTTCCCGGCGGGATCGAACTCGATTACGGGCGGCGCGGGCACGCAGCACTCCACCCCAGAGCCCCAGTTCGTCGAGATCTCGTCATCCACGACGCTCGAAGGGCGCTGGAGCATCCACATGTGACCGTCTTTGGTGCCGTACAGCGCCGTCGTGTGCCCAATGAGCCAGTTCTCGTGAGCCTGAGGCCAAGAGGGATCTATGTCGAATCTGGGCACAGGTCCCCGCCAGGCAGGGTCCGCCTGGAACATTAGTGCGTAACCCGTCGGTTGCGTTGACGACTGTTCGGGCGCCGTCGCCTGCACTGCGGCCGGCGCGGTGCTGCACCCAGTCTGTCCCATGCCCATCGCGACGGCGAGTGCGAGGAAACTCGTGGCGGTCGGAATTCTGCGTCTCATCGCCGTCTCCTTGTTGTGCGTGATGTCGGAAACCACCGTCATCTGCGGAGGCTAGGGACAGCCGAAAGGATTCATATACTAAGGTGTATGTTGACTCGGCGCCAGGCCCTCATTCGTGCCGCCGCCGCTGGCGCCGGCGCGCTCGTGCGAGGCGCGAGTGATGCGTTTGCTGCCGCTGCGCAACAAACGTTTCCACCTGCCTCACAGCCCGCCACCCCTGTGAACTTCGCAGTGCCGCCGGGCGCCTCCGATTGTCATCTGCACATCGTCGATCCGCGGCGTTTTCCGTTCGCTGAAAGTGCGGGGCGCGAATCGGCCTCGGTCGAGCAATCGCGTGCGCTGCATCGAGCTCTGCACATTGATCGCGTCGTGCTGATCCAATCGGGCTCCTACGGTGCCGACAACAGCTGTCTGCTCGACGCGCTGCAGCGGCTTGGCTCGAGGGCGCGCGGCGTCGTCGTTGTGACTGACAAGACTTCTGATGCGCAACTCGATGAGTGGGATCGCGTCGGCATTCGCGGCACGAGGCTCTCAGGTGGCGAAGGCATCAGCGCTTCGCCTGACGACCGCAAGCGTCTGCAGGCAGCAGTTCAACGGCTCGCCGGGCGCCAGTGGCATGTCAACACCGCAGTTCAGTTCTCGGCGCTTGAAGGCCTCCAGGACGTGCTCATGGTATCCCCAGTGCCCGTGGTCATCGACCACTTCGCTGCGGCTCAGGCATCGCGCGGCGTCCAGCAACCTGGTTTCGAGGTGTTGCTGAACCTCGTCCGATCGGGCCGGATTTACCTCAAACTTTCGAGAGAGCACAACATTTCGACACAGGCGCCGGATTATCCGGACGTCGCACCTCTCGCCAGGGCGCTGATCGCCGCGAACCCGCAGCGCATTCTATGGGCCACGGACTGGCCGCACGTCAACGGGCCCAAGGGAGTGGATGACGGCCGTATCTTCAACCAGTTCGCGTCCTGGGTTCCGGATCCTGCGCAGCGCAAGACGGTATTGGTGGACAACCCCGCCCGGCTCTACGGATTCTGAGGCGCTTCGCCCGAGCGAATGTGCATCCGAGAGGCGTGTCGTACGCTTGACGTCAAGTTCGCGAATTGGTAAGTTCGCGCCGGCTCACGCTCTTTATAGCTTTATAAGCCCACGCTCGCCCTTTTACGGCCCCACGCTCTTTTTATGGACCGGCTCTCGTTCCAGACTCGGAGCTCCGAGTTAGGCCCGACGTCTCCTGTAGGTTACCGAGCCCTTCGTTTGGAGGGACGGGTGTAAGTGAGGAGAGATATGAAGCGACGTACCGGCTGTTGGTTGTGCCATGCGTGTGTCCTCGTCACGTGGATGATGCTGATGACCTCGTCTTTGGTCTTCGCGCAGGCCACGAGCACTTTTAACGGCCGGGTCCTCGATCAGGGGGACGCGGTCCTGCCGGGAGTGACGGTCACCGCGATCAACGCGAACACCGGCGTGGCCCGTACCACGGTCACCAACGGAGAAGGCGTGTACAGCATGCCGGGGCTCGAGGCCGGGGTCTACGACGTCAAGACGGAGCTGCAGGGATTCGGCCCGGCGGCGCGGAATCGCGTGACGCTGGGGCTCAACACGACGATCACGCTCGACTTCAAGCTCGCCGTGTCCGGTGTGCAGGAGACGCTCACCGTGACGGGCGATGCCCCGCTGATCGAGACCACGCAATCGAAGTTTGCGTCGAGCATCGAAACGAAGGAGCTCGAGAATCTGCCGATGATCACGCGCAGCGTCAACGGGATGCTGGCGCTGCTGCCCGGCGCGTCGCCGATGACGCCGACCGATTCGACCAAGCGGAATGTCGGGAGCGTCTCCTACGGCGGGAACTCGGGCACGAGCATGAGCGTGAGCGTTGACGGCGCGGACAACCGCGACAACCGGCAGGGCGCAACGCTGATGAACTTCACGCTCGAGAGCCTCGAACAATTCCAGCTCGCCACGAGCCAGTTCAGCGCGGCGGACGGTAAAACGGGCGGCGTCGCGGTCTCGATGATGACCAAGTCGGGGACCAACCTGTTCCACGGCTCGGGGTTTCTCTATGCGCGTGACAAGGCGCTGACCGCGAAGGACTACTTCACGGCGCGTGACGGCCGGGACGAAGTCCCCTTCAACCGGCAGCAGTGGGGCGGGTCGCTCGGCGGTCCGCTGGTGCGCAACCGGATGTTCTTCTTCGGCGCGTTCGAATTCGTCAACCAGCAAACCAGCGTGCCTGTGCCGGACCGTCAGTTCAACGAGTTGGAGCTGCTCGTGGGCGCAACGGCCGCCGGGAAGTTACCGGCCGGGCTGGTCAATCCGAAGCATCCCCGTTTCGGCGAGACGCCGACGCACCTCACGATGTACTCGCTGAAGACCAACCTGCAGCTCTCGAACACGCAGTCGCTGATGGGACGTTATGCGGGCCAGGCGGACTCGCAGTGGAACAACGAGTTCACCACGCCGGCCAACGATGTTCGTGAGCCGGCGGACCAGTTCCAGCATTTCTGGAGCGCCGTCGTCCAGCACGGCTGGGTGCTTGGCAACAGCGGCCTGAACCAGCTCACCGGGCACGTGAATCACAACGACCGCCTGACCGATGTGCACAGTGTGATCACGGGCGAGCACTACGACAGGGACTTCCCCAACGTGAACTTCTTCCCGCCGCGCCTGTCGTTCCCGACGGTCAACACCGGGGCGGGCGGATCCTCTGGAAATGTCACGGACTACGAGATGGTCCAGATCCGCGACGATGTGTCGGTGCTCGCCGGGAACCACGCCTTCAAGTTTGGCGGGAACTACGAATACTCGTTCCGCCTGGGGGTCCTGAACGGGAACGAACATTTCGCGACGATCACGTTCTTCGATGATCCGTCGGTGATCCTCAGCAACAGCAACGGCCGCTATCCGCAGGGCTTTCAGACGCCCGGGATCGTGTCGCGCTGGCAGCAAGCCAACGGCGGCGCCTTCAACGGGTCAGGGTCGTGGGCGAACTCCCGCAGGAACATGAGCCAGGTCTCCGGGTGGTTCCAGGACGACTGGCGAACGACGTCGAAACTGACGCTGAATCTGGGCGTCCGCTACGATGTGGACCTCAACTACCTGGATCAGGAACACAACGCGAACAACGCGACGAGGCAGGTGTTGGAGGCCATCGGGAATCCGTACGCGGGGAGTCCAAAGACGCAGTACAAGGACATCTCGCCGCGCGTCGGATTCGCGTACGACCTGGGCGGCGATGGGCGGCGGGTGCTGCGCGGCGGCTACGGCCTCTACTTCGATTCGCACCTGTCTCACGTGATCACCGACATCATGTCGCAGAACTTCCGCCCGCTGAACGCGCTGGCCGTCCTGACGAATACGGCGATTGGCGTTGGCCAGCTGGCCGGCTATCGCGTCGGGATCGATCCGTTCCCGGCGCAGCCGACGGAAGGAAATTCGTTGCCGCTCAACTCCGCCGGGCAATGGCTGGGTCCGGACGTGGTCAATCCCCGCGTGCACCACCTGCACGCCGGTTACGCCCACGCCATCGGGGCGACGAGCATGGCTTCCGTCGACTACACGCACGAAATGGGGAGGAGAGGGCTCATGTCGGTGAACCTCAGTCCCCTGGTCAGGGGCACGCGGCTGTTGGCCCCCGACTTCACCCGGGTCTTCGGGCGGCCTGATGTGCTCAGCGCGGTGAACGTCAAGACGTCGGTCGGCGAGTCCCAGATTGATCTGCTCACCTTCAAATTCCAGCGGCGCCTCCCGCGTACGACGCTGCAGGCGCACTACACGCTCGCGCGGGCCTACGCGTATGGCGGTTCGTGGGCGGCTCGCGCCGGAGGGGGTACGCCGCAGGATGCACTGGATCCGTTGGGACCGGGTGAGTGGGGGCCGACGGGACAGGACGAGCGTCATCGCCTCGTGGCCACTGGCGTATTCGAGTTGCCGGCCGGCATCCAGCTCTCGCCCGTGTTCCAGGTGGCCAGCGCCCGCCCGTACAACCTGACGGCCGGCGCCGACCTGAACGCGGACGGAAACAACAACGATCGGTGGATCGATCCAGCGACTGGCAAGCAGGTGTCGATCAACACGGCACGAGGCGACTCGACGGTGGTCCTGGACCTGCGAGGGACGAAGTTCTTCGCGCTGGGGGGTGAGCGGCGGATTGGCGTGTTTGCCGAAGCCTTCAACCTTCTCAATAATGCCAACTTCGGCGGGGGTTATACGGGCAACGGCCGGAGCGTGCTGTTCCGTCAGCCCTCCGGGAGTTTGATTCCAGGGATCGGGTATCCACGCACGTTGCAGCTGGGTGCCAGGTTCCTGTTCTGACACTATAGAGGACGCCGGCCGTGGCGGTCGGCGTCTCAACACGTTTGGTTGTGGGGGATACGCTCATGCGTCTGATTCGACTGATTCCGGCGGTGTTCATCGTGTTGATGTCGGGACCTGCCTTCGCCCAGGAGTGGATCGACTATACGAGTCGGGTAGACATGTTCAGTGTCAATTTCCCGAGTGAACCGAAGGTGCAGGACATCCCCTATACCTCGTTGTTCGGTGCCACGTTCCCGGCGCGCGTGTACAGCGTCGAGGTTCCCCCGAGCCGCTACTACAAAGGCACGAGCCGCTACTCCGTCACGGTGGTCGATTACACCGACGCCAGGCGCATAGACACGGAGCGAGCCAAGCGCTGCAACCCGGACGCGCAGAGCTCCTGCGCGGGAACAGATGACGACGGCGCTCAGGGTCCTGGAGGCTATAAGTATGACGTGCGCGGCGCGATCGACTTTGCGACAGAGAAGATCCTGATACGGGACGCCAAGGTGACGCAGTTCGGGTGGGCGGTCAAGGATTTGATCGAAGGACATGAGATCCAACTCACCAACAACGCCGATCGATCCCGCACCTTCGTCGCGATCCACATGCATCAGGATCGTCTCTATGTCTTCGAGGCAACGGTACCGGCGGGTGCGCCGGAGCCGGGGATTTTTCAGCAGTCTCCGCGATTCCTCGACAAGGAAGGGCGGAGCGTTCGCTATACCTCGATCTACACGAACGGATTCCCAGCGACCCGCACCGGCGGTGGGCGGGGCCAGGGCGCAGCCCCCCAAGGGCAGGGCGCAGCCCCCCAAGGGCAGGGCGCAGCCCCCCAAGGCCAGGGCGCAGCCCCCCGAGGACAGGGTGCAGCCCCGCAAGGCCAAGCCCCACCTGCAGGTAGATGATTGCCGGTTAAGCCGGATGAGCGGTGTCGAGACGCGATGAGGAGCGCGCGATGAGTGCGAAGGCCGGCCGGGTGTTTCTGATTCCGGTATGTGTCGTCGTCTTCGCGGCAGGCGTGGCCCTGTACGGGCAACAGCCAGCGGGGAGTCGCTTCGTTGACGGTGGACGGTTCGTCCGCGACACGCAGAACAACCTGATGTGGGAGAAGAAGGACACCGCGGGAGGCCTCCACGACGTGAACAAGACCGTCACCTGGTGCGAGGCGACCGGGAATACCGAGGGCTTGTGTGTTGGCGCCTCGTCTTGGATCGCACAGGTGAACGCGGAGAAGTTCGCGGGGTTCACTGACTGGCGGGTGCCGACCGTCAAAGAGCTGCTCACGCTCGTCGACAAGACCGCAGCGAAGTGCGGGACGGGTGCGCCCTGTATCAGCCCGATCTTCGGCTCGACGAAGGCGTTCCGGTACTGGGCGTCCGACGATCCGCGCCGAACGTCACGAGGGACCGTGGACTTCTACCTCGGCGACGCGCAGAACGACTTTCAGCGTAACCAGTTCCAGGTGCGCGCGGTGCGCACCGCGCCATAGCGGGTGTGAAAGATTCCGAAACCGCGTTTTGATCTTTGGAGGGTGGTATGCAGTTCAAGTTTCTAGGTCTCGTGGGCGCCTGTGCGGTCTGTTTGGCGCTGCCGGTGTGGGCGCACCACTCGCATCAGAACTACGCGGTCTCGGATTTCAAGGTACTCGAGGGCAAGGTCACGGAGGTGCATCTCCTGAACCCGCATTCCTGGGTCTACATCGAGGTCATGGACGAGAAAGGCCAGCCAGTGTTGTGGGCGCTGGAAGCCACCGGACCAGGTGGCCTCCAGAGGAACGGCATCAAGCGCGAGGACCTCAAGCCGGGTGACACCGTGAAGGTGCGGTGTCACGCGCTCAGGGACGGCAGCCCCGGCTGCCTGCTCGGCTTTCTCACCCCCACGCACGGAGACATTGCGCGCGGCCACGGCGTCGAGAAGGAGTGGGACTGAATTAGCAGCGTCCCCGTAAACGGAGCGACTCTCGGTGCCTGTCAGCGTTCGTTGGCGGGGGCGCTCGGGCTGCCTCCCGAGTTCCGGGGGCCAGTGTACGTCTTGATCTTCATCGGCCTCGATTGCGGGGCTTTCCATCATCTGCCAGTTGTCACGGACTCGAGTTGTCCGGCGGCGAATGCGACATACACATATTCTGGAATACCGTGACCGGTCGTTTTGACTGGTGGCGTCAGTGATCGGTGCTGAACCGGAACGTAATCGGATCGTACAGGCCATAGAACAGGCGATGCGTTCATTCGAAGCCGCTGAACGCGCGCTCGACGCCGACGGTCTCATTCGCCACTTTGCTGACGTGCCAGGTTTTCATGTCTACAACGATGGTGTGCTGTTGTCGTACGAGGCCATGACGGCCGGCGTTCGGAGCGCCTTTCCCACTCTACGCTCGATCGATGGCGGGTTCAGCAACGTGCAGGTCATGGTTCTTGCGCCTGATGCCGCGCTGGTGACTTCGAAATTCCAGGAGACTGTAACCGATGGCGCTGGAGCGCAGATGCGGCAACATGGTGCGGCGTCTTGGCTATGGCAACACGTCGATGGAGAGTGGCGAATCGTATTTGGCCATGTCGACCATTACCCCGACAATGTCTCAGGATGATGAGCGTGTGAGGATCGCTGTGGATGCGAGAGAGCATCCGGCGCTTGTTGTATGCTTCCGGCCACCCACTTCAAGGAGGCTGTTCGTGCGCCTGTGCCTCTCGTCCGTGATCCTTGCGGCCCTGCTCGTTGCAGGATTGACGCCGGCATCGGCGCAAGAGATCGACACGATTCTTGTCAACGGGAAAATCCTGACGGTCGATCCTCAGTTCGCAGTCCGCAGCGCGCTCGCTGTACGCGAAGGGAAGATCGTCGCATTGGGGAACGACCCGGATGTTCGCAGGCTCGCGGGGCCGAAGACGCGCACGATCGATCTCCAGGGACGAACGGTCATTCCCGGGCTGATCGATTCCCACATGCACGCGACCCGCGCCGCCCTGAGCTTCAGCACAGAAGTGAATTGGATTGGCGCTGCGTCGCTCGCCGACGCATTGAATCGCGTTCACGAGGCTTCGCTGAGAGCGAAGCCCGGTGGATGGCTGATCGTCGCGACGCCTCCAGCTACGCTCGACACGTTCAAGGAACGCCGTCGTCCAACTCAGGCGGAACTCGTCGCCGCCGCGCCAAACCATCCGGTGTACGTGCAGCTCGCATACGGGTGGGCGATGATGACTCCGCTCGCCCTCAAAGCGCTGAACATCAACGGCGACGCCGATCTGCCGAAGGGAAACACGCTGGAACGGAACGCTGACGGCAAATTCACAGGAGCTGTCACGGGCAATCTGGTCGAACTGTTCGACCGTCTCCCGAAGCCGACGTTCGACGAGCAGGTCACCGGAACGAAAGCGTTCTTCCGCGAGCTCAATCGACTGGGCCTGACGGGCGTCGTCGACCCGGGCGGCAACAACGTGACACCGCGCGAGTATCAGGCGCTGTTCAAGGTCTGGCGCGACGGACAGCTCACGCTGCGGGTGGCCTACAGTCTGTGCGGTATGACAGATGGCTCCGAATTCGCCGAATACCAGAACTACCTCGCGATGATGCCGCAGGCGTTCGGCAACGACATGCTGCATTTCAACGGCCTTGGCGAGCGGGTCACCTGGGCGATGAATGGGATCAACGGCATCCCTCCGGCTGCCGACAAAGAGAAGTACTACGAGATCGTGCGGTGGGCCGCGCAGCGAGGCCTGACCGTGACGATGCACTGGAACACCGAGGCAAATGTCGACCAGCTCCTGGGCATCTGGGAGCGGGTCAACAAGGAAGTCTCCATTGCCCCATTGAGGTGGACGATTGCCCACCTCAACGACGCGTCGCCGCAGACGCTTCAGCGCATGAAGGCGCTTGGAATCGGCTGGACCGTGCAGGACGCGATGTACAACTCAAGTGACGACGTCCTCAAGCGCGACGGAGGCGAGCGCGTTCGTCGTCAGCCGCCGGTCATGACCGGCAGCAAAATCGGTGTCGTGATTGGAGCTGGTACTGACGCTCACCGGGTCTCCACCTACAACCCGTTCACCGTCCTCCAATGGTTCCTTGACGGGAAAAACGCGGGTGGCACTGTACTCCGCGGACCCGAGGAGACGCCGAGCCGTGGTGACGCCCTTCGTTTCTACACAGCTGGCAGTGCCTGGGTCTCGCATGACGAGGGCACGCGAGGCTCGCTCGAGGTCGGCAAGTTCGCCGACCTTGCCGTGTTGACGAAGGACTACATGAGCGTGCCGGTCGATCAGATTGGCGGAATCGAATCGCTGCTGACGATGGTTAGCGGCAAGGTTGTGTACGCCGCCGGACCGTACAAGGCGCTCGACGGCGTCCGCTGAAACAGCATCGGCATCCCCGGGCGCTGCGCTCTGCGCGACGGTTGGTCAGACCACTTGTAGGCGATGAAGCGACTGGAAGCGAGGGTGCAAACGTGACCTGGATCTACCGTCCCATCCGAATGCTTGCGAAGGCGATGTTCATCATCTGTGTGGTGATGCCGTGGACTGCGGCGGGCCAACAGGTCGAGATCGCCACGACGGTGGCATTCACTGAAGGGCCCACCGTCGATCCGGAAGGCGACGTTTATTTCACCGACATCATCAACCAGCGGATCATGAAGCTGGGCAGGGACGGGGTGCTCTCCACCTACCGCGAGAAGAGCAACGCGGCCAATGGCCTGTTGATGGATCCGCAAGGGCGGCTGATTGCGTGTGAGGGCGCGGAGTTCGTGCGGCCCGGGGTGAAAGTGGTGGGGAAGCCGCGGGTGACACGTACCGACCTGAAGACCGGCCGGATCGAGGTGCTCGCCGAGACTTACGAGGGAAAGCCCTTAGCAGGACCAAACGATGCCACCATTGACGGCAGGGGCAGGATTTACTTCACTGACCTCGCCGGTGCCGCCGTCTACCGCATCGACGCCCCAGGCAAGCTGACGCGCATCCTCGCGGCGCCCGATGTCCAGCGCCCCAACGGCATTCAAGTCTCTCCAGATGACAGGAAGCTGTATCTGATCGAAGCCAATCAGGCGCAAGGCGGTGCGCGCATGATCCGCTCCTATGACTTGCAGCCCGATGGGACGGTCCGCAACATGAGGGTCCATTACAATTTCTATCCAGGCCGCAGCGCGGACGGAATGAGCATCGATACGCAAGGAAATCTCTACGCCTCCGCCGGTATGAGCCAGCTTCGCGGAAGCTCCGAGACGCTCGATACGAAGACCGGAATCTACGTGATCTCGCCGCAGGGCAAGTTGCTCAAGTTCATTCCGATCCCGGAAGACCTCATTACGAATAACGCCTTCGGCGGTCCGGATATGAAAACGCTCTACGTGACCGCCGGCAAGACCCTGTTCAAGATACGCACGGAGATCGCCGGTCTGCCTCGTTAGGCTTGTGCCTTGCTTCTCCAGCTAACAGCCATCGGGATTTTCATCGCCGTCTTCGCCGTCGCGACCCTGCGCAAGGTACACCTCGGCATCATGATGTTTGCGGCCGCGTGTGGGGTCGGAATGTGGCTCGCTGGGATGCCGCTCGGAGACGTGGTGGGAGGCTTCCCGGTCAGCATCATGGTTCTTCTGGTGGGCGTGACGTATTTTTTCGCCATCGCCCAGGCAAACGGCACGATCGATCGCATGATCCACGCTGCTCTTGGCCGGATCGGGGACAACGCTGTCATATTGCCCTTCGGGTTCTTTGCACTCACCGCCGGCGTATCGGCGATGGGCTCGCCGCTGGCCGGCTTGATGATGGCGCCGGTTGGTATGCCTGTCGCGAAGAAATACGGGATGGACCCGATGCTGATGGCCCTCGCGATTGGAAGCGGCATCAGCGCAGGAGCGTTCGCCCCCACCAGTCTTTTTGGCATCGTGAGCTACGGAGCTGCACAGCAGGCCGAGATTGATCTGAATCCGCTCACCCTCTTCGCCGTCGCGGTCATCGCCAATCTCGGCCTGCTGATCGCTGCGTTCGTCATCTTCGGCAGGCCAAAACTCGTCGAGCGACGCGGCGCCACTCGGAGCGCTGGGGGCGACGATGCCTTGTGCGCCCCGTTCGAGCGCAATCAGATCGCGACCATTGTCTGCATGATTGGACTGGTTGTCGCTGTCATCGCCACTTCCATCTCTGGCCTGAACCCGGACATCGGAGTGCTCTGCTTCGCGTTCGGTGCCGTGTTGGCGCTCATTGACCCGACGTCCGGTATGACCGCGATTTCGAAGATTGACTGGTCCACCGTGTTGCTGGTCGGCGGCATCATCACCTTTGTTGGTGTGCTGCAGCACATGGGATCCGTTGACATGCTCGGGGAGGCCGCCAAGAACATTGGCGCTCCGATCGTGACCGCGCTGGTCATCTGCCTCATTGGGGCACTGGTTTCTGCGTTTGCCTCCACCACCGGCATCCTCGCCGCGTTGGTACCGCTGGCCGTGCCGTTGGCGGCTTCCGGAGATGTCGCCGGCTGGGCGCTCATCAGTGCACTCGCCGTCTGTTCCTCGATCGTGGACGTCTCCCCGTTCTCCACCGTGGGGGCAACGCTGGTTGCTACCGCCGCCGAGGAAGATCGTCCGCGGATGACGTCACTGCTGACGCGGTGGGGCATGTCCATGGTCGTGGCAGGCCCCATCGTGCTCGTGGCATTTCTCGTGCTGCCAGGCACCCTGTGGCTAATCGCCTTCTGGAAACTCTGACTGGGAAGACGGCGCACAGATGATCTATAACGTTTGCGAGCAATGACAGGAGGACGGCTGACATGAGGCGAATGATTGGTGCGATTGTCGTGTTATCGGCGTTGGCCGCTGTCGTCATCGGCGCGGGCCACCCCGGCATGGAGAACGAGACAGCGGCTGTGCAGGCCCGTCCATCGGCCGCGCGAGAGGTGCCGAAATTCCAAGTGGACCGGGCCTGGCCGAAGATCCCGAACAACTGGCAGTTTGGACAGGTCGCCAGCGTCTCAATCGATGCACAGGATCACGTGTGGGTTCTGCAACGCCCTGGCACGCTGAGCCCGGAGGAGAAGCCCAGGGCCGCCCCTCCGCTGTTGGAGTTCGACGCAGCTGGAAACTTCATTCAGGCATGGGGTGGACCGGGCGAGGGGTATGACTGGCCCAATTCGGAGCACGGTGTTTACGTTGATCCCAAGGGCTTCGTCTGGATCGGAGGCAATGGGACCAAGGACAATCACATACTCAAGTTTACGAAGGCCGGGAAGTTTGTCATGCAAATCGGTCGGGCCGGGCAGAGCAAAGGCAACGCCGACACGCAGAACCTGAACCAGCCGGCGGATACGTTCGTGTACGCCAAAACGAACGAGCTCTTTGTTGCCGACGGGTATGGCAACAGACGCGTGATTGTGTTCGACGCGGATACCGGTAAGTTCAAGCGGATGTGGGGCGCGTTCGGCAACGTACCAACCGACGCGCCGCCAAACCCCGCGCTTGCCGACGCGGACGAAAGAGGCGCTCCGCAGTTCGTTCAGCCTGTGCATGCCGCCCGCGTGTCGAATGACGGGCTCGTGTACGTCTCCGACCGGGGTGGCAAGCGCGTGCAGGTGTTCACGCTCGATGGCAAGTACGTGTCGCAGGTATTCATCGGCCGGGAATGCAAGGCACCGGAATGCGGTAACGGTACGACGGCCGCCAGCACGGCGTTCTCGACAGACCCAGAACAGCGTTTCCTGTACGTCGGCAACAGAAGCCAGGCGAAGGTCATGGTCTTAAATCGAAGGACGCTGGAAATCCTCGATTCATTCGGACAGTGGGGGTCGGCGCCGGGGGAGTTCGGCACGCTCCACCACATGGCCGCCGATTCGAAGGGGAACCTCTACGTTACGGAAGTCACTCCACTCAAGCCGGAAAACAGACGGATACAAAAATTCATTTTAATGGGGTCGACGGCCGCGAAATGACGAGACGGTAAACCACTGTGCAGGTGACTTGCGTCGTTGCTGCATGCGCCAGGAGGCTCAACATGTACCGGTGGCTTCGTGTGTTGCTCAGTATCCTCATGCTTTCGCCCTGCCTTCCGGTGCAGATCGATGCCCAGACCTCTGCGGACACGGCTCTCTATGCGGTGTCATACGTCGACGTGATGCCTTCAGCAAGGGCGGCGATGGCTGCAGCGCTGAAGCAGTATCGCGACGCGAGTCGCAAGGAGGACGGGTACGTCCGCCTCGAGTTGCTCGAGCAGATTGGTCGGCCGGGTCATTTCGCGGTCGTTGAAACATGGAAGGATCAGAAGGCGTTCGACGCACATGGGATGGCGGCGCCTCTGAAACAGTTTCGCGACGCGCTCCAGCCGATTCGCCTGAGCGGCTACGACCAGCGTCCCTACAAGATTCTCACTGTCGCTTCAGCATCTGCCGCGGGCAACGACCAGGCAATCCATGTCGTCGCCCATGTCGACACGGTTGGCGGCCCTCAGGCCGATGCGCCGGGACTCCTCAATAGATTGGCGGAGGCCAGCCGAAAGGAACAGGGGTGTCTGCGCTTCGACGTCCTTCAAAACACAACGCGCATGAATCACTTTACCGTCATCGCGATCTGGCAGAACCAGCAGGCGCTCGACGCGCACGACGCTGCCCCGCACACGAAGCAGTACCGCGAGGTGTTACAGCCGATATCTGGTAGCCCTCTCGATGAGCGCGTGTACAGGGCCGTTGAATAGTCGATCCTGCCCCTACTGAAGGCGTGCGGAGTGCGTGCTAGGATCCGGCCGGATGTTCTGCCCACAGTGCGGCGAGGAGTTGTCCTGGCACGTCATGGTGTGTCCAACCTGCGACGTTGATACGGTTGATCGTCTCCCAGGCCCCGAACCGACGCCGGATGTTGAGCTGGTGTCGGTTCTTTCGACAGGTGACGCAGGTGTGATCGCCCTTGCCAAATCGCTTCTTGAGGGCGAGGAGATTGACTACTTCGTACGGGGCGATGGTCTCCAGGATCTGTTTGGCTTGGGACGCGCGACCAGTTTCAGTTACGCGATGGGTCCCGCACAATTCATGGTGCGCGCGGATGATGCCGATCGCGTTCGTGAGCTTCTAAAAGATTTGACTGGGTGATTCCCTTTCTTTCGTGAACAGGCAGGGAGGCAGGCGATGGGACGTAAGTCTGTGCTCGCAGCGGCGGTTGGGATGCTCCTGAGTGCGATGTTCCTTAGTGCGGTCACTCTGTGGGCGCAGGCGCCGCCGGCACCGTGGCGCGGGGCTGGGGCGGCACCGTGTATAGGTCCGGACGGCGGTGCCTATCAATGCCCGCCGGCTCCTCGAGTGGTCGCGATCCGCGCCGGCCGCCTGTTCGACAGTAAGACCGGTCAGATGTTGACGAGGCGCGTCGTGCTTCTGTCGGGCGATCGAATCACCGAGGTTGGACCAGAGGCTGACGTCAAGATTCCAGCGGGAGTGCAAGTGATTGACCTCAGCCAGGCGACGGTCCTGCCTGGCTTGATCGATGCGCACACGCACATGTTCAACACGCGCGGACCAAAGGCGACGACAGAAAGCTCAATGCTGATCGCCGTACAGAACGCGCAAGCGGACTTGCGGGCGGGTTTCACGGCAGCGCGCGACATGAGCTCGCACGGCAATGGCTACGCCGACGTCGAGGTCCGCAATGCCATTAATCAGGGGCGCTTCGATGGCCCCAGGTATCAAGTGTCGACCCTGGGTATCGTGTGGGGGGCAGCAGCGCCGAATCCAGCCACTCCGGAAAACCCATTGGCCAGCACGGTGATTCGATCTGCTGAAGAAGGGCGCGCAGCCGTGCGCGAGCAGATTGGACGCGGCGCGGATTGGATCAAGCTGTTTCCGACGGGCGCGTACTCCTTCAACGCCACGGGCCAGGCCCAATACGTGCTGACCTATCCATTGCCTGTCCTTCAAGCGCTGATTGCCGAGACGCATCGACTCGGCAAGAAGGCAGCCTGCCATGTCCTCGGGGGCGAGGGGCAGAAGAACTCGATCATCGCCGGCTGCGACACCATCGAGCACGCATTTGGCCTCGATCAGGATCAAGCCAACATGATGGTCGCCAAGGGGCTGTACTACGATCCGACCCTTCAGCGATACATCGAGCCCTACATGGACGATAACGACGCCAAGAACACCGGCGGCAAGTACCGGATGATCCCCATCTTTGAGAAGGCTGTTTCGATGGCGGCCTCCACCAGGGGACTCAAGATCATGATGGGCAGCGGAGCTGATGGCTCAACCTATCCTCATGGCACGCAGGCTCTTGATTTCGAGAAGCTGGTCAAGCGCGCCGGCCTGACCCCGGCACGAGCCATCCAGAGCGGATCCATGATCAATGCGGAAGTCATGGGATGGCAGGATCAGATCGGGTCCATCGATAAGGGCAAGTACGCTGATTTGATCGCCGTGTCCGGCGACCCGTTGGCCGACATCACCGAGCTGCAACGAGTGAGGTTTGTGATGAAAGGGGGAACAGTCATCAGGAACGAATTGCGCTGATGCGTGCGCCCATGGCCGCAACGATCGCACGGGATGGATGTGGCGTGTCGGCGAATATGAGGCCATTACGCTGATGGCGACGTCGGAGTTCGGGGACCAGCAACTGACCGGCGAAGACCGGGGCTACGCGGGCTCCCGGTTCAAAGAGGTCGTCGACGCGCTATTCGCCAACCCCTATCAGCGCGTGTGGGGCGGTCAGGGCGAGCCGCCGCTCCCCGTGTACAAGGTCTCATTCGGCAGTCTCTTGAGTGGGAGGCTGTTCAACGCCTCGGCACGAGCCCTTGATTCCGGCGCTGACTTGCGCTGGGGTGCGGACAAGAAGGGGTTCCGTCGCCTCCTTCATCCGAACGGCGTCTGCCTCGTCGGAAAGTGGCAGATCACCGGGGAGACCGTGTATTCAGGCTATTTCGCCAAGGGCAGCCAGGCGCTCGCGATCGGCCGATACTCGACCTGCTGCTCCGAGACACGCCGCGGTCGCACACGATCGCTGTCGCTGGTGGGGAAGCTCTTTCCAACCACGGATCCGAACCACGCGACTCCGCTTCGAACGGCGAACTTCATCACGCAGGACGACATTGGTGGCTCCGACACGGAGTTCATCAACGCCGTCGAATTGCGCAACGCTCCAGATACGACACTGTCTCGACGAGGTAGCGGCGCTCCGATCCTGCTGACCGTCGGCTTGACATTCGGCCGCGTCGACAAGCAGCCGACGATCCGCCAGCTGTACCCAATCGCGGAGCTCGGGAAACCGGCGGACCAGCCGACGCGGGCCCCGGAGTTCATGCGGCTCCTCGTGGCGCCGGACCAGCCGATTGTCGCCGGCGCGGATCTCGATTTCCGCGACGAGGTCATGGAGCAAATCTTCGACCGCGGCGATCCCGCGCCGAAGCGTACGCTCACGTTCAATATCGAAGTCACCGATGAAGGCGTCACGGGCGGGTCGGCGGTGCGGGAGCGACGCACGTTCCGGAACTGGCGCTCGATCGGGACGCTGACGTTCGAGAACGCGGTTGTGTCCTACAACGGCGATTCGGTGATCCATTTCAATCACCCGACGTGGCGCACGGACCGCAATGATCCGGCCACCGCAACGCGAGTCGACGGCAAGAAGGTGCGGTGAGGGGAGCCGGGTGAAGGTCGTTCTCTTCGGGGCCACCGGCATGGTCGGCGCTGGTGTCCTGCAGGAGTGCCTGATCGATTCTCGCGTCACATCCATACTTGTTGTCGGACGCCAGACGTGCGGGGTCACGCATCCAAAGCTCCAGGAGATCCTTCACGCGGACTTCTTCAACTACGCGGCGATCCAGCGGCTATTTGCGGGGAGTCGTGCCTGCTTTTTCTGCGTAGGGGTGTCGTCGGTTGGCATGCCCGAGGCGAACTACCGGCGCCTCACGTACGATCTCACGCTGGCGGCGGCGCGGTCGATACTGGCCGTGAATGACCAGTTGACCTTCTGCTACGTCTCGGGAGCCGGGACAGACACGACCGAGCGCGGCAGCATGATGTGGGGTCGAGTGAAAGGTGCGACCGAGAACGCGCTCTTACGATTAGGGTTCAAGGCCGCGTACATGTTCCGTCCAGGTTTTATCCAGCCTCTCAAAGGCATCAGGTCCAAGACCCGCCTCTATCAGGCAATCTATACGGCGGTCGGTCCGCTGTTTCCCTTTCTCCGGCGGGTTGCGCCGCGCTACGTGACGACGACTGAGGCTCTCGGCCGGGCGATGATTCGGGCCGTCGTGGTTGGCTACCCGAAGCCTATTCTCGAAACAGAGGACATCAACCGGCTGGCCGTTACAGCCTGACGCCGATCACTTCACGATGGGACCGGACCCTCCATTATTTGCCGGGAGGTGCAGACCCGCCGAGAAACAGTCTTCGGCCATCCGTGAAGGTGAAGTTCCTTCCGACGCCCTTGTTGGTCCCGTCCTTTGCCAGATAGCCTTCAATGAGGAGCTCCGCTCCAACGGCCAGCGTGTTCTTCGTCACGCCCAGCCGAATGAGCTGGTTCGGGCTCCCGCCTTCGATCAGCCAACTGACCACTTGGCCATCCGGGCCTTTCACGTCGATGTGAAACCACGAGTGGGGATTGATCATTTCCCACTTCGTGAGCGTTCCCTGCAGCTTCATGGGCTTGGTCACGTCAAATTCCGCGGAAAAGGCGTGATGCGCCCACACCGGCGCTGCAGCCAGCAGCAAACCGACCCCAACCACAACGGCTCTCGTCGTTCTCATAGAGTTTCCCCCATCTACTTCGACGGTTTGTTCGCGCCTTCTGCGGCTCTCTTCTCTTCGGCCCGAGCTCCAGCGAGAGTGTTATACAAGCCGTAATTCCCCTCGTGGCACGCGTGCTCGAACAGCGGGCCGATACTCTTCTTCCAGGGCGTCTCTGCGGTCCAGGGTTTTGCCCACGTCGCGGGATCGTCGACCGTGAATTGATAACGCATCGTGTCCTCGGCCACGCGTGTGAAGCGCTCGGTGAGACGCATGTTCTCGCTCGCTCCCTGGAACGCCGTCTTGTCGGTGAAATTCGTGGTCTCGATGACCAGCGTATTGCCCTCCCAACGGCCACGCGAGCTTCCCATCATCTGGCGGATGCTTTGTGGCATCTGTGGACGCCCGTCCAGCGGGATGATGCGGACGTCATGCAGCATCTCGACGAGAATCATCACGTATCCAGGGATCTGTACAAACTGATAGTTGTTGTTATAGGCGCCGGCGAGCATTGGCGGCCCGTCGCGGTCCATGAGGATGCAACGGACGCTCAACGACTGGTTCTGTACGGCGTCGGTGGCGGCGCCCATTCGCTTTCTCGCCTCCGCACGCTCGGCAGCTCTCTTCTGTCCTGCCGCTGTCATGGGAGGAATTCTCCCACCGGCCGGATCCACGATCATCGACGTGCGCAGGTTCAACGCGAACCCTCCCTGGCTGCGGTCCAACCCGAACTGCGTAAAGTCATAGTGCACATCGAGGATGGTTCCGGGTTCGGTCTGCTCACCTTCGACTTCGGCTGCCTTCTTGATAAGTTCGAGCGCTTCCTCTTGTGTAAAAAAGTCCTTGTTGACGTCCTTCGGCCGCTCGAGAGGCGTATACGTCGTGTTGGTCCAGAAGCCCTGCAGATCGGGCTGGCCATCCGGTGTACGCGGCTGAGTGTACGGCTTCGCCGGCGTTCCGTTCGTTTTCGCGGCGGCCGACGTCGCCTGGCCGGCTGCCGGCATCGTCGGCAACAACATGCCCGCGATCAGAACGATCAGACCGCTTGCTGAAACGAGAAATCGATGGTTCATCTCGAATCTCCCTTTCACCTTGTCACTTGCCCGGCTGTTTGCGGAGATGCCCGTAGATCAAGTCTTCGACAAATTCCACGCACCTGAAATCCATGATCTGCGCACTCTTGTCCAGGCGCCGATAGATGGGCATGCTCATCTTCCACGGACGCGTGAACACTTTCGGGTCCTCGATCGTCGCTTCGTACAGGAGATGGTCGGGGCCCGTGGCGGTAAAACGTTCGACCACGTGCAGTGCGTCGCTATGGAAGTTTCCGGCCCTGTCGAACCAGGTCTGGTCGTTGAAGCCCGTGGTGTCGACCACCAGCGTTTCCCCCTCCCAGCGCCCGTTCGACCAGCCCATCCAGCTATCGGCTGGGGCCTCTTTGTGATCGTCCATGTAGATCGTGCGGACCGCACGCGCAAACGTGTGGACCATCATGATGTACTTCTGGGTCTGAATGATCTGGAATGGGAAAGGCATATAGGTGGCGCGTGGCACACCCGGCAGATAGCATTTGATTTCAGGATCCAGGGTCAACCGTTTCTCAAAGTTCTCCTTCTTTTTCGCTGCCGCCGCCGGCTGGTACGGGATCGGGCCACCCTCCACGACGCCCATACCCGGAGGCACCGCGGCAGCCGCACCGAGTGCGGTCACGATCCCAGGCGCCGCCGCATGGCCCTCGACGTCCCAACTCGCTTCGTTGAGCGCCTGCCAGATCCCATTCAAGTTGGGTTTGCCATCCGCTGAACGCGGCGCCTTATAAGTGGAGGTCTGACCAGCCGCTCCTGTCGCGCACAACCACAGGACGGTCGCCATGGCGACTGGAACAATCGTCGATCGTCTGAAGCGATCGCGCATCTGATAGATTTCTCGATGCATCACGGCCATTGAGTAGCACCGCAAATTCAGCAGTTGTTTCGGCTGCCGGGCTATTGAACGCCCCCATGGGCGTCTAGTCAAGACAATTGCGGCGCATGCAAGAAGTGTTGCTAGAATCGGCCCGTGCTTTCCAGAAGAGAGATGCTTTTGGCTCCCCTGGCCGTGATGGCCGCGAAAACGGCCTTTGCCGCCGGGAAGATGACCCTCGCCATTCACCAGAACACGTCCGCCGGCGCCGGCTATCGAAAGTCGCTCGAAGGCTGGTCTCGCGCGGGAATCAAATACGTCGAAATCACGAACGGGCTTCTGGACGAGTTTCTGAAAACCGAGACCCTGCCAGCCGCTCGTCGAGTCCTCACCGACCTGGGGCTGACGCCGGTCAGCGGTGCGTGCGGCGTGGGCGGTCTCTGGGAGCCGAATCCCAATCGCGCCGCATCACTCGAGAATTTCAAGAAACGTTGCGAGATGTTCGCAACGCTTGGACTGACCCGCATTTATGCTCCAACCGCCACCACTCAGAAATTCACGCCGGACGACTACAAGGCCGGCGCGGACAACATGCGCGAGGTCGGGGAGATTGCCAAGCAGTTCGGCATGGTCGCCATGGCCGAGGCCGTCCGCGCGTCGACGTTCATCTCGACGCTGACCACGCTCCTGCGAATGACGCGCGAAGCCGCGCATCCGAACATGGCGCCCTTGCTCGATTTCTATCACTTCTGGTCTGGCCTCAACAAACTCGAGGATCTCGATCTGATTCGTCCCCGTGAAATCGGGCACGTGCACTTTCAGGATGTGCCCGACATGCCGCGAGAGTTGTTGGACAACACGACGCGGTTCATTCCCGGCGATGGCATTGCTCCCCTGACCGCGATCCTGCGGAAGCTCTCGAGCAAGGAATATGCGGGTCCCCTCTCCGTCGAGCTTTTCCTGCCGAAATTTCAGCAAGGCGATCCTTTTGAAATAGCGCGCGAGATCCGCCAGAAAGCGGAAAACGTCATGCGTCGGGCGCGCGTGATGTGATCGAGGTTCAGGCACGCGGCCTCACCAGGCCGCCGGCCGGCGCAGGGGGAGGACACACGATATGAATCCGCTTTGCCATCCCGTTATCCGATCAAGTTGAACGTCGTCGGGGTCAGGCCATGACGCCGGCGGAAAGGTCAGAGCCCCAGGCCTGCGTTACGCACGGGAGGAAGACAACATGCGGCACACAAGCATAATGAAATGCCTGATCGGCATCATCCTCGTTGCGGCGATTGGATCGACTCGAGAAGAGGGAATCATCGCTCAAGGAAGTAGCGACCCGAATGTCGCGCCTAATCCGTATCGCGTGGACGAGGGGTGGGCGAAGCTGGCCGAGGGTCGCAAGTGGGGCGCGGCGGTGGGCGTTGACATCGATCGCGACGGGAGGAGCGTCTGGGTGTTCGATCGCTGCGCCACGGCCGACGATTGCTCCGGTTCGAACCTTGCGCCGATCCAGAAATTCGATGCGTCCGGCCGTCTTGTCGCGAGCTTTGGCGCCGGAATGTTCAACTACCCGCACGGTCTCTTTGTCGATCGCGATGACAACGTCTGGGTGTCCGACGGGAGGGCAAAAAACGGCAAGGGCCACACGGTCATGAAATTCAGTCCCGCGGGAGCGCTCTTGATGACCCTGGGCAAGCCCGGGGTGCCAGGCGCGGGGCCGGATACGTTCAACGGGCCCTCTGACATCTTGATTGCGCCGAACGGCGACATCTTCGTCGCAGATGGCCATGGCGGTGACACGAACGCACGGATTGTGAAGCTGTCAAAGGATGGGAAATTCATCAAGGCGTGGGGAAAGAAAGGTTCAGGGCCCGGCGAGTTCGACTCGCCGCACGGTCTTGCTATGGATTCCGCCGGGCGGCTCTTCGTCGCCGACCGCTCGAACAGCCGCATCCAGGTGTTCAACCAGGACGGTCAATTCCTCTTTGAATGGCGGCAATTCGGCCGGCCGAGCGGCGTCTTCATCGACAAGAAGGACGTGATTTACGTCGCCGACTCGCAATCGACTGAACAGGCGAATCCGGGCTACAAGCAAGGCATTCGGATCGGGAGTGCCAAGGACGGCAAGGTCGCAGCCTTCATCCCGTGGACTGAAACGAACACGCTGGAAGGCGTCGCGGCGGATGACCAGGGAAATGTCTATGGGGGCTACACGAACACGTTGAATTTTCGACGGTTCGTGAAAAAGTGATGCCGTTGAGTTCTCAAGCGGACATCATTCGCGGTGCTCCCTACTTCCCAGTCCCGGATGTATCGAGCATCGGAACCTACTATCGCGACGCGCTCGGCTTTCAGTGCGAGTATTCGGCTGGCAACCCCCCGGAATTTGCTGTCTATAGTCGAAACGGTTCCCCTGTCATGTTCCGGCGTGTTCCAGAGCCAGGCCTGATCTGTCCAAATGAGGCGCAGGGAGGCACCTGGGATGTCTTCTTTTGGGTGAACGACGTTGAGGCGCTGCACGCTGAACTTGTAACCAAAGGCGCGGTCATCGTCTATCCGCCAGTGATTCAGCCGTACGGGATGAAGGAGTTCGCGATAAGAGATCCGAATGGCTATGTGTTGGGCTTCGGTCAAACATGGCCGGCTTGAGTGGCGGGGCGGGTCGCCCCGTCTGTCTGGACAGCGTTGAGGAGCGCGACCGTCCGTCGCGAATAACGCCAAATGCGTCACACAAGGAGATTCCAATGAAGCACATGACTCGATGGGCGATGATCAACCTGGTGTTAGTGGCCCTTCTCGCATTGTTTGCTGTCGCGGTGACCGTCTCCGGTCAATCCTCGACAACGGGCAATCCACTCGTGGGCGCGTGGAGGGTGACAGAGACCGTGGATGCGAACGGGTCGGCGATTACCAATCCTCAACCCGGTCTGTACATCTTCGCGAAGCAACATTACAGCTTCACGCGCATCCAGGGCACCAAGCCGCTGCCTAACTATCCGTCGAACGACAAGGCGACCGAGGCGGACAAGGCCGCGGTGTTCAATGCGCTGTACCTCAACACCGGCACGTACACGGTGACCGGGAAGATGCTGGCCACGAAAGCCATGGTGGCTAAGAGCGCGTTCGCCATAGGCGGCGCCGGAAACCAGTACGACTTCAATGTGACGGGGAACACGCTCGTACTTACCCAGAAACCAGCGGGAGCCGTCATAAAACTGGTCCGCCTTGAATAGCATCCCCGCGCTTGCCATCGTCTTCAGCCTTGCTGCCACCAGCGTGTCCGCCCAACAGGGGCCGGCGGCAAGGGACTTTGACGCGGAGATTCGAGCCGCGATGCAGTCGGCCAAGACCGCGGCGGCGTTCGAGTTTCTCGGCACGCTGGTCCGGACGTGCCTCTTGCCTCAGAGCGGTGGCGAAGACACGAGGGACGTACTCCCGAACTACGTCACGAACCCCGCCAGCGTACCCGCGCGTGACACCTGGTACGCGGACCCCGCGAAGGTCTACGACAATCTCTACTTCGTCGGCGGCAAGGTTCATTCGGCCTGGGCGTTGACGACGACCGACGGGATCATCCTCATCGATACGATCTTTCCGTACAACTCCGAGGAGCTGATCGTCGGCGGTTTGAAGAAGCTCGGCCTCGATGCCAAAAACATCAAGTACGTGCTCATCTCCCACGCTCACGGCGACCACATAGGTGGCGCCGAGATGCTGCAGGCCCGGTATGGCGCCCGCGTCGTCATGGGCGCGCCTGACTGGGATGCGGTCGCGAAGTATCCGAACCGGTACAAGACGATGTCGCCAAAGCGCGACATCGTCGCCACCGACGGCATGAAGATCACACTTGGCGGGACCACTGTGACCACATGGCTGACTCCTGGCCATACCCCAGGCACGATGTCCTACACCTTCAGCGTGTTGGACAGACGCAAGCCGGTCAACGTCGCCTATTCCGGTGGCACAGCGTTCAATTTCGTAAACAACACACCGGATCCCGGCATCAAGAATTTCCAGACGTACATCGAGTCGGCGCAGCACATGGCGGCGAAAGCTGCCGCTACGGGCGCAACCGTCCTCCTCTCCAACCATTCGGAGTTCGATCAGGCGTTCAACAAGAACAGGATGCTTGGCGGTCGCGGTGACGGTCCGCATCCGTACGAGCTCGGGGCCGAATGGGTCCAGCGCTATTTTCAGGTTATGCAAGGTTGCGCGAGGGCAGCGCAGCTCGGACTGGAACAGAAGCTGGCAGATGCGCGCAAGCGGTAGATGACAAACGACATGAACAAGCTGGCCCTCGTCTGCGCCATCGCCGGCCTCGTTGTTGCGCAGCCGGGTTCGGCGCTCGCGCAGCCGACATCGGATCGATTCGAATTGGGCGTCCAGGTGTCGTCGGTGATCTCGAGCCAGTTCGACGCCACCGACGTCGGGCTCGGCGGTCGGTTTGCGTGGCATCCAGTTGAACCGCTCGGAATCGAATCGGAGATCAACCTCTATCCGGGAGATTTTCCGGACCAGCGCGCGTTCAGTCGTGGTCGCGTCGAGGGTCTGTTCGGTGTCACGGTGGGGCCTCGGTTCGGCCGTCTCAGGCCCTTCGCAAGGCTGCGGTCAGGGTTCCTGAGTATTCGCGAAGCGCCGCGGCCATTCCCCTGCATTCTGATCTTCCCGCCACCGCTGTCATGCGCGCTCGCTTCGGGGCGCACGCTCCTGGCATTCGACATTGGAGGTGGCGTCGACGTGTTCGCGACGCAAAGGACATTCGTTCGCGTTGACGCCGGTGATCGCGTCCTGAAGTACCCGGGGCCGGTCTTCGCCAGGAACTCTACGAGGCGAGACGACGCATTCTTCAGCCACGACTTCCGGTTCGCAGCCGGTGCCGGTCTGCGGTTTTAGCCACTCACGCGGACCGGGCACGTCACCTTTGAGGTTTTGTGACGGAAACACGAGGAGAAAGACGATGAGAGTCAGAGGAGTTGTCGCCTGCATTTGTCTGATCGCGCTGCCATCCGTTGCGACAGGTCAAGGGTCACCGAAGGTCCATGAGCTGAAGGCATCGCCCGCCACTGTTCATCGCGGCTTCTTCGACGCGTCCCTCAAGCCGGTTCTGACGATCGACTCTGGCGATATCGTCCGTCTCGAGACCGCCACCGGCAATCCGCGATATTTCGAGAAGCTCGGCGTACCAAAAGACAAGATTCCGGCCGAGCTCTATGCCGTCTATGAAGGCGTTGAAGGTACGGGGCGAGGTGACCACACTCTCAATGGCCCCATAGCCATCCGCGGCGCGGAGCCTGGTGACACGCTCGAGATCCGGATTCGCGCAGTTGACGTGCGACTTCCGATCGCAGGCCAGGGGTTCGTGCCGAATCGGGGTCTCCTCCCTGACGAGTTCCCGTATGCCAAGGACCGCGTTCTCTGGATTGACATGACCCGCAAGACGGTGGAGTACGCCCCTGGAGTCGAGGTGCCGGTCAAGCCGTTTTGGGGCGTGATTGGCGTTGCGCCGCCGTCGGGTATGGGACGAGTGCCGAGTGGCCCGCCCAACATATTTGGTGGGAATCTCGACAACCGGGATCTCGGTGCGGGGAGCACGTTGTATCTGCCTGTTCATGTCTCCGGCGGATTGCTTTCGATCGGGGATGGACATGCCGTGCAGGGGTACGGCGAGGTATGTCTGTCGGCGGTTGAGGCGTCGCTCAAGGGAGAAATTCAAGTGGTGCTGCACAAGGGGCGCGCCATGCGTTGGCCCCGCGCCGAAACGGCGACGCACTACATCACGATGGGGCTGAATGCGGATCTCGACGAGGCCGCGAAGATTGCCACGCGCGAGATGCTCGACTTTCTTGTCGAGAATAAGGGGCTGTCGCGAGACGACGCGTACATGCTGGCGAGCGCGGCGATGGATCTGGTCGTGACCCAGGCCGTGGACGGGACCAAGGGTATTCACGCCTTGATGCCGAAGGGAATCTTCCGAAAATAGGTGTGATCACGAAGACGCAGGCCGACCTGAAGGTCGGCCTCTACGTCCGGCTTTGTAGAGGCGGACCTTCAGGTCCGCCTAGCCCTCTACGTCCGGCTTTGTAGAGGCGGACCTTCAGGTCCGCCTAGCAGGGAGGTCAGAAATGACAGAACTGAAGTCGTACTCAGTCGGTCTGCTGTCGGCGCTCGGTCTCATCGCGGTGGCCGGTGCGACCGTCCTGGGACAGTCGAAGGCAGATTCCATCGACGCCCACGTTACCGCCGCCAGGACTGCCGCGGGGCGGGAGCACACCGCGGTGTTCAACACCTTGTGCGCCGCGCCTGCTCCGACTCCGCCGCCTCAACAGGCTCAGCAGCCCGCGACGCAACCGCAGGGTCCGCCCCCGCGCGCCCAATGGCATGCAGAACCGGCGAAGGTCTTCGACAATCTTTACTATCTCGGACAGTCCGAATATTCGGCCTGGGCCGTCACCACTTCTGACGGGATCATCGTCGTTGACGCGCTTTTCGATTATTCGGTCGAAGACGAAATCGTCAATGGCCTGACCAAGCTCGGACTGGATCCCACGAAAATCAAATACGTCCTCGTCAGCCATGCCCACAGCGACCACGCCGGCGGCGCCCGGCTCCTCCAGGATCGTTTTGGCGCCCGCGTCATCATGTCCGCCGCCGACTGGGACTTGATCGGCCGTAATACGCAGTCGTGGCCAAAACCGAAACGTGACATGGTGGCGACTGACGGGCAGCGGCTCACTCTTGGTGACACGACATTAACCATGTATCTCACGCCGGGTCACACGCCGGGCACGATCTCGACGCTGATTCCGGTGAAGGACCAGGGCAGGATGCACCTTGCCGCCGAGTGGGGCGGGACGGGGTTCAACTTCACGATCACGCCGGACAAGCCGCGACGATTCTGGTTTGAGACCTACGCCAACTCCGCAGAACATTTTCGCGATGCCGTGACACGATCCAACGCCGACGTGCTCATCGCCAATCATCCAAACCAGGATGGGGCCAAGATGAAGTTGGCTGCGCTCGAGAAGCGCAGGCCCGGCGACCCCAATCCCTATGTCATTGGCAACGACAGCGTCAAACGCTACCTGACGATGGTGGGCGAATGTGCAAAGGCGGGGCTGTTGCGTCTCCAATAGCATTCCCATTTTTGTTTTACGTGTGGTGGCGGGATTCCGCCGCCTTCCTGGAGGCTCCCGATGCGCATGCTCATGCACGTTCGATTTCCACTCGAGCCCTTCAATTCCGCCGTCCGCAACGGCACCGCAGGAGAGAAGATCCAGAGAATTCTCGAGAGCGTCAAGCCGGAAGCCGTCTACTTCACCGAACAGAACGGCCACCGCGGCGGAACGCTCGTCGTCAACGTGAAAGACTCCTCGGAGGTTCCCGCATTGGCCGAGCCGTTTTTCCTCACGTTCAATGCGGAGGTCGAGTTCCGGATTGCGATGACGCCCGAAGATCTGGCGCGGTCCGGCCTCGACGCTCTGGGAAAGAAATGGGCGTAGACGCCCGCTTCGCCATTCTTCGCGCCATTGAGCAGCTCGATCCCGAACGGGATCACCAGCGCATCGTGCACCTCTCGTTCGGATACGAGTTCCCCTGGGATTCGATTCGCGCGCTCGAGATTGCCCTCTATCGGACGTACTGCGTCCCGAGCATTTCCAGGTTGCTGGACCGAACCGGCGAATTCCGCACGAGCACCCAGCGCCGGTACGACGACACATCGATTCTCGTCGCCGAGATGTGTGAATGGGGCTATGAGAGCGGCCGTGGCAAGGAAGCCTTGGAGCGCATGAACTGGGTGCACGGCCACTTCAAGATCGCCAACGACGACTTTCTCTACGTGCTCTCGACGTTCATCTACGAGCCGATTCGTTGGATCGATACGGTTGGCTGGCGGCCGACGTGCACCAATGAGAAGCTCGGGTACTACTGCTTCTGGCGTGAAGTCGGAAAGCGAATGGGGATCGTCAACATTCCTCCATCGTACGAAGCGTTCGAGGCGTGGAGCCGCGCATACGAACGCCAGCACTTCCGGTTTGCGGATACGAACCAGCGAGTCGGCACGTCGACCCGTGATCTGTTCGCGTCGTGGTTTCCGCGAATCGTCACGCCGTTCGTCCGCTACAGCATCTACGCGATGCTGGACGAGGCGATGATCTCGTCGTTCGGATTTCCGCGGCCGCTGCCACTCACCAGGCCCGCGCTGCGCCGCATCCTGAAGTTGCGGGGGCGCGCGGTTCGATGGCTGCCACCACGCCGGACCGCGCATTTCTTCACCGACGACCGCAACCGGACGTACCCGGCGGGCTACTGGATTTCGCAGCTCGGCCCGCCGCGGATGGTTGCCGCTGAAAAGAGCCGCCAGATGTCGAATGGATCCTGACCACGAACGTCGCGGTCATTGAGAGAAACAGAGGAAAAGATCGACCAGACGCCATGAGCTTGCCCACGCTATTGACGACGCTCGAGAATCTCGTCGTCGAGATCGCTCTGTGGATCGTCCTCGTTCCGAAGACGCTCATTCATCTGGTGCTTCACCCTCGGGCGATACCGTCCCTGGCGGACGCGACAATAGACAACAGGGACACGCACGAACAAGATGAATATGTCTCGCCCGTACTGCTCTGGCTGATCGTCGGGGTGCTGCCCGGAATTCCGATGATCACTTCTGAGCAGGGCCCGCAATGGATTGCCCATGCCCTTCTGGGTCGTCTCGGGATTGAGGGGTCGATCGCGGCAGCATCCACGCTTCTGCTGCTCGGACCTCTGTCATTCGCGGCTGCACAGAGCGTTGTCATGCGCCGGCCCCTTGGCCGGAGCGACTTGAGGCGCTCGTTTGCGATTCAGTGTGGTTGTTTCGCGGTGGTTTATCTCGCGTACTTTTCGGCTCTTGCGGCGAATCTGCAGGCCGTCCTCACCTCATACGAATGGATCTATCGCCCCGTTGCCTACGGCCTGATGGTCTGTGGAATCGCGTGGTTTGTATTCGCCGAGTTCGTTGTGCTTCGCAGCGAACCGGGCGGACGCCCAGCGCGCGCACTTGCGGTTATGGTGCTGGGCGTGTTGGCGTGGCTCGGACTCGTGGTGGTGTCCAGACTCATATTGCTGCTCATGAGCGTGTACTATTTGTGAGCTAACCTGTTGACACAGGTCTTTCGATTGATTCCGGCTCCAATCCGTCGATCCGGCACATTCGTCAATTCGTCCATTCCGGAGGTATGACGTGTCCATTGAACTCCGGCTGCTTGCTGCCCTTGCCGCGCTGCTGACCGTAGCCGCGCCGCTCTCGTCACAAACACCCGTTGCTCCTTCTCGTCAGGCCGTGATCGACGAGCTCGTCGTCGCCAACCGCATTCTGGCGAACGAAGGCGTGCTCGACGGCTATGGGCACGTGAGCGTCCGCAATCCGGCGAACCCGAATCGCTATTTCCTTGCACGCGCCGGAGCGCCGGCTCTTGTGACCGCTGCCGACGTCGTCGAGTACGACTTGGACAGCAACGCGGTGACGGGCGCATCCGCCATGGGATACCAGGAGCGCTTCATTCACGGGGAGATCTACAAAGCGCGTCCGGACGTCATGGCGGCAATACATTGCCACTGTCTCGAGGTCATCCCCTTCGCGGATACATCCGTGCCGCTGCGTCCCATGTATCACATGGGGTATTTCATCGGCGAGGGCGTGCCGGTCTTCGAGATCCGAAAAATCGCGGGCATGACCGACATGCTGATCTCGACGCCGCAACTCGGGCGTGCGCTCGCGCAGACACTCGGGAACAGGTCGGCTGCGTTGATGCGCGGCCACGGCGCGGCCGTTGTGGCTGAGTCACTGCGCCTCGTCGTGGGCAAGGCCTACTATCTCAACATGAACGCGCGTTTGCAGTGGCAGGCGATGCAGCTGGGCGGCGGTAACGTGACGTATCTGGATCCGGAAGAAGCGAAAAAGGCCGCGCAGACCTACGAGCGTTCCTGGGACGCCTGGAAATCGAGACTGCCAAAGAACTAGCATCGAACTGTGAACGCATCCGCGGCTCTGACCACACGTTTCCTGCTCGTCGCCTGTGCACTGCTCACCGCCCCAGCGGCCGCCCAGCGTGGTCCCGCACCGGATCCACTGGTGAAGGAAAACGCCACGGTCCAGCTCGCCGAACACACGTACGTGATCCCTGACAACAGCGTTCCGCTGGTCCCGAACGTCGGCATCGTCATCGGCTCCCGCGCAACGCTGGTGATAGACCCAGGGCTCGGAAGTCGCAACGGAGAGAGGGTGCTCCGCGAAGTGGCCAGGGTCAGCCGGAACACGAACCTGTATGTTGCAACCACCCATTTTCACGTCGAGCACACCACCGGGGTCCTGGCATTTCCGGCGACCGCGAAATACGTGAACTCGAAGGTCCAGGAGGCCGACTTCGCTGAAGGAGGCGCGCAGCAGGCGGCGACCCTTTCAAGCCGGTCGCCGCTGACGGCCGAACTGCTGAGCGGCGCCGCCGCGGGCCGCAAAGCCGACATCACTTTCGACCGGGACTACGTCCTCGATCTGGGTGGCGTTCGAGTGCGCTTCCTCGTCGTGGGCCCGACACACACGCGCGGCGACACGGCGTTCTTCGTGGAGGGCGATGGCGTCCTGTTCTCCGGAGACGTCGTGATGAACCAGTCGTTTCTCGCAGCCAGCCCGGTGTCGAGCGTCAAAGCATGGCTGTCCGCGTTCGATGTGTTCGACCAGATGCGACCGCGGACGATCGTCCCGGCGCACGGCCCAGTCGGTGACGGGTCGATCCTCGCCGTGAACCGTGCGATCATGCAAGGCGTGCAGACCCGCACGCGCCAGTTGAAAGCGCAGGGGCGCTCCGTGGACGTCGCCGCGATGACGGTGCAGACCGAATTCCAGGCCCAGTACCCGGGCTGGCCGCGCGCGAACGGTCTGCTTGCGGCGGCGCGCGCCGCCTACGCCGAAGCACCTTAGGGGACAAGCAGCCGGGATAGGCGACCGACCCATTCCCTTCGGAGGAGAATCTGATGAAGCGTCACGTCTTGTTCGCGATCGTCGCCCTGCTCACCGTCGTTCCGCTCGCCGCGCAGGCGCCAGATGGATGGATGCTGCGTGCCGACCAGAGCACCAGTGCGGCCGACCCCGACGCGCCGGGCCCAATCAAATTGATGAAGACAGCGACGGGGTTCCATGCGATGAACCCGCAGGCGGCGGTGTTCTGGCACCCCGCGAACACTGCGGCCGGCAACTACTCGCTGAAGGGCACCTTCACGCTCGTGAAGCCGAGCGGCCACACGAATTTCTACGGTCTCGTGTTCGGCGGCAGCGAGCTTGGCGGCCCTCGTCAGACGTATCTCTATTTCATGGTCGCGCAGGACGGCACGTGGCTGATCAAGCGCAGGGTTGGCAACGAGACGACGCAGGATGTGGTGGTGAAAACGTCGCACGCCGCGGTGAAAAAACCGGACGCGAGCGGGACGTCGACCAACGCGCTCGAACTGCGCGTGCTCGCCGACAAGATCGAGTATCTCGTCAACAACACCGTCGTGCACACCACCCCGAAGAGCGGGATGACCGCGAGGACCGACGGCGTGTACGGCGTGCGCGTGAATCACCAGCTCGAGGTCCGCGTCGACGGTCTCTCCATGTCGAAACTCTAGAAGCGGTTTCCAACGGGGAGGTCAGATACATGGGGCGGGCCTTCGGGCCCTCCCTTTTTTTTGTCTACCGGTGCGCACAATCACACACGGCTGCGTCCGTTGCACCGGCGGTGCCGGCATTACGTCACCGATTGGTGCCGTCCGCCTACCGCGACAAAGCCGAGACACCGACACAGAGGGAGCAATGGAGGCATTGATATGAAGCGCTCTGCTTTGCTCCCGGTTCTGATGCTGTGCGTTTTCGCGTCGGCCGTTCTCCGTGCGCAAGGTCCTCAGGGCGCGCACACAACCCCTGAAGAATTCGAGGCCAAGCTCGGATATCAAACCGGAGTCGTCACGCTGAGTGGCGGGATGGCAACTATTCGCCTCCCTGAATCATTCCGCTTCATCGGACCGGAAGGCAGTGCCCGTCTCCTGACCGAGGGTTGGGGCAATCCCGCAGGTGCCGCTGACGGCGTCCTCGGCATGTTGATACCCGCGGGCGTGAGCCCCGTGTCACGCGAGGGCTGGGGCATCGCTATCACGTACGACGAAGACGGCTACGTGAACGATGACGACGCGGGCGGAATCGACTACACGAAGATGTTGAAGGAAATGCAGCAGGACACGGTGGCTGCCAACGAGGAGCGGAAGAAGCAGGGCTTTGAGCCGGTCACACTCGTCGGGTGGGCCGAGGCTCCCTCCTACGATGCCTCAGCGCACAAGCTGTACTGGGCGAAGGACCTGATGTTCGGAACTGACTCGGGTCACACGCTTAACTACAACATCAGGATCCTCGGCCGCCGCGGAGTGCTGGTGCTGAATGCGATTTCCGACATCGGTCAACTCGAGACCATACGCGTCGAAGCGCGCAGTCTGCTGCCCGCCATCGAGTTCAACGAGGGACACCGATACGCCGACTACCTGCCGGGAACGGACAAGGCCGCGACATATGGAGTCGCCGGCCTCATCCTGGGCGCGACCGCGGCAAAGGCAGGATTCTTCAAGCTGTTCTGGGTGGGTCTCCTCGCGTTCAAGAAAGCTCTGTTTGCCGGCGCGATCGCGCTGTTCGCATTGATCAAGCGTCTGTTGGGCAGACGCTCATCCGAACACGCGGAGGCCGGGGCGATTCAGTAGGTGGGCGACGCGCGTGCAGTCTAGAGTCCTGATCATAGGGCGGACTATCGCGGCCCGCCTTTTTCTTCCCTCTTCCCTCTTCCCCCTTCCCCCTATCCCCTTCAGGTTCTTCGAGTAGACTCCGTGCATTACACACCCCAGGGTCTCGAAACGGCTTATTGAACGGCGGGAGGACGCCATGAGATCAATGAAAAGGTATCTGCTAGTCGTCGCCCTTGTCGGAACATGTGTTCTGCTGTGGAGAGCCCACACGGATCAGGATGTCGTGGGCGCCCAGGCGCGTAAGCCGATCATGATGACGCGGATCTACACCGGTGCGGATGGCCTGAGCCACGCCGAAGAAATCGAGATGAAGGCAAACAACGGCGTGACCGAGATGATGAAGGCGACCGGCGCCCAATTCAGCCGGAGACCGCCGGGCCCCGCCAGCGACTGGCATGTGGGTCCGAGGCGCCAGTACGTCATTACCCTCAGCGGCCGTGCGGAGCTCGAGGTGGCAGGCGGGAAGAAGGTCGCCGTGGGCCCCGGCCACATCAACCTGATCGAAGACACGACCGGCAAAGGCCACATCACGCACAACCTCGGTCCTGAAGACCGCATCGTAGTGACGATCCCGCTCGCGGACCAGACAGTCGGTGCCGGTCGTTAGGGAGCTCGTGACGCCGGAGTCAGTCGGTGAAGAAGCGTGTGATCGGCGCAGCCTGCCTCGGCGTGTCCTTTCTGGCCGGGGCGTGCTCGTCCGGCGAACCAGCAGTGGGTCCAAGCGCTACCAGCCAGCCGCCGGCGGCCCGCGGCGCGCCGATTCGCGTCCTCATGATCACCGCGACGGCCGGCTTCCGCCATGATTCGATCCCCGCGGCGCGCCAGGCCATGGCCAGCATCTCGGCTTCGACCGGCGAGTTCACGGTCATGGTCACCGAGGACCTGTCGACGATTTCCGCCTCGAGCCTCACGGCGTATGACGTGATCGTGTTTGCCCTCACCAGCGGCGAGCTGGAATTCACGAATGCTCAGAGGGCCGCGATTACTGAGTTTGTCGCCGGCGGGCGCGGCTTTATCGGCATCCACAGCGCCAGCGACACGTTGTATGGCTGGCCGGACTACGGTCGTCTCGTCGGCGCGTATTTCAAGGAGCATCCCTGGACGCAACAGGGCACCGTCGTCGTCGAAAACCAGGCGCATCCGGCGACGCTAGGGCTCGGCGAGCGCTTCGCATTGCTCGAGGAGTTCTACACGTTTCAGGAAAATCCGCGCGGGCGCGTGCAGGTGTTGCTGAGACTCGATCCGGCATCGGTGGGGTCCGCCGGCGATTATCCGCTCGCATGGGTACAATCGGTCGGCGCTGGGCGGGCGTACTATAACGCCCTCGGACACTTCTCCGAGACGTGGACCGACCAGCGGTTTCAGCAGCAACTCATTGGCGCAATCCGCTGGACGGCAAACCGCGTTTGAAGCCTGCGACCGGGTCAACGAGATTCGTCGTATCGCGGACCCGAAGGGTCCGCGCCGCGGCGCCGCGGCGGTTGTTGCGGAGGAGAAGAACGTCATGCGCAAGTTGATCGTGCTGCTCGTCACACTGAGCGCCTCCATCGGTGTCGCCAGTGTCGCGCGTGGGGGAGGGCAGGACGCGGGAACAGCGAATGCGCTTCGCGGGGCTATCGACATTCACGTCCATTCCGAGCCGGACAGCCGCCCGCGGTCCGTCGATGCCGTCGAAGCCGCGAGGCAGGCCAAGGCGAACGGCATGCGGGCCATCGTCATCAAGAACCACTACGAGTTCACGTCGGGGCTCGCCTACATCGTCCGTAAGCAGGTGCCGGGGATCGACGTGTTCGGCGGCGTCGACTTGAACCTCACCGTCGGCGGCATCAACGCGGCCGCCGTCGAGTACATGGCAGCGACAACAGGCGGATTCGGCAAGATGGTCTGGATGCCGACGTTCGATGCCGAAAACCAGGTGCGTTTCTCGAAAGAGAACCGCCCGTTTGTCAGTGTGTCGAAGGGCGGAGCGCTCGTTCCGGCGGTGACGGATGTGATTGCGTCGATTGCGAAGCACAATCTCGTGCTCGCGACCGGACATTCATCCGCGGAGGAAGGGCTCATGCTGTTGCGCGAAGGACGCCGGCAGGGCGTGCGACAGATGGTTGTGACGCACGCGATGAACGAGCCGATCGTGATGAGCGTGCCGCAGATGCAGGAGGCGGCCAAGCTCGGCGCCTTCATCGAATTCGTCGGCGGAAACGTCGGCGATCAGGGCGGCCCGGCTCGGATGGACCGGTTCGCGGACGCCATCAAGAAGATCGGTCCCGAGTTCTGCATCCTGTCATCGGACCTCGGTCAGAGGGGCAACCCTTTGCCGGCGCCCGGCTTCGGCGCTTTCCTCGCCGCGATGCGGGCGAGAGGCCTTTCCGAGCAGGACGTCGATCGCATGTCCCGGCGCAACCCCGCGACGTTGCTGGGACTGCAGTAGCATCGCGAAAGGGAAAGGTAAGCGCGGCGCGTCGCGTTGTGCCCACGTGCTACGATCCGCCCTTATCTCCTGCCATCGATCGGAGGATTCAATGAACGTGCCGCGCTCTCGTTTAATCGCCGCTGCCGCCGTGGCTTGTCTCGTGATAGCGCTGGCGTCGGTCGCGGCGCTGGCGCAAGGCAGCGGTCCTTGGACGGTCAAGGGCATGATTCCGTACGACCGCGCTGAGATTGCGATGGCGGCCGTAAATGGAAAGATCTACGTGATCTCTGGCCAGTCGCGCGGTGTCGACGCCAACGCGTTCAACCAGGAATACGACCCGGCCACCGGCAACTGGCGCGAGATCGCGCTGATGCCGGCGATCGCCTCGCACGCCGGCGGCGTGGCACTGAACGGCAAGGTCTATGTCGTGGGCGCCTTCCTCGCCAACGTGCACGTCGGCGCCGTCGATCGCGTATTCGAGTACGACCCGGCCACCGATATGTGGAAGGCGATGGCCCCTCTTTTCGCGCCGCGCGGCGCCGTTGGCGTCGTCGTGCTTGACGGAAAGATCCACGCGATCGGCGGGCGTGACCCGCAGCTCCGCACGGTGTCCACGCATGAGGTCTACGATCCGGCCACCAACAAATGGACGATTGCCGCCGCGCTGCCCATACCGCGCGATCACCTAGGCATCGCCGTTCTCGGCGGAAAGATTCATGTCTTCGGCGGAAGGCTGGGGCCGACCCCAGAGCGGAGCGGACGTCACGACGTCTACGATCCGGCAACGGATACGTGGACGACGGCCGCACCGCTGCTGACGCCGCGCAGCGCGGGCGTCTCGTTCGTGCAGGGCGGGCGCATCGTCTACGCGGGCGGCGAGTGCAAGGACCCGCAGACAAGCACCACCTTCAACGAGGCCGAGGTTTACGATCCGGCGACAAACAAGTGGACGGCCCTTCCAGCGCTGCCGGTCGGACGTCATGCGGGCGCCGCCGTCGTCGTCGGCGATCAGGCCTACGTCATCGGCGGCAACAACGGCTGCGGCGGAAATCGTGCGGCGAGGGAGATCCTGACGTTTCGGCTGCCTGCATCGTAGAGGCGGACCTTTAGGTCCGCCCAAGGAACCGGCGACCGCGCATGAATTGCTTTACGCACGACAGGACGACCGCAATTGGCCTCTGCGTCGTATGCCAGAAGGCGATCTGCCGCGACTGCGTGGGCCGCGATGCGCCACGTTTGATCTGCAAATCATGCGCGGCAGGGAACGCGACGCTGGGATTTGAATACACGTCGTCCGCGACCCTCGCGGGCTGGCCTCTCATTCACGTCTGCGCTGGCATCGACGCGGTGACGATGCGCCCGAAGGTTGCCAGAGGCGTCATTGCGATCGGGAATATCGCGGTCGGCGGCTTGGCTGTCGGTGGTTTGGCGTGCGGACTGCTCACAATCGGTGGTCTGTCGGTCGGGATCCTGGCCGCGTTCGGGGGTGCAGCGCTAGGGCTTGGACTCTCGATGGGCGGGTTCGCAGTGGGGTCCGTCGCGGTAGGTGGCGCGGCGATTGGGCTTCTGTACGCCATCGGTGGAGTGGCGCTGGGGCCTGCGGTGATCAACGGACAGCATTGCGACGCCGCGGCGCGCGAGTTCGTGCTCCGCTGGCTCAGCGAAGCAGCCCTCCCGCCGACGTGCCAGTGATCACGGGAGATTCGAGCTGGATGCTGCCCGACGTTGCGCGACATGAACGCGGCCTCGACATGCTTCTGCGGATCGGCGGGCCGCAGGCTGCGGCGCCAATCACCGCGATGAACGACATCGCTCCCGATCTCGTTCGATTCGCCATCGACTTCGCCTATGGCGAGGTCCTGTCGCGTCCCGGACTCGATCTCAAGATGCGCCAGCTATGCACCGTTGCTGCTCTCAGCGCGATGGGCACTGCGACGCCGCAGTTGAAATGGCACATCGACGGCGCATTGAACGTCGGATGGGCGCCGTCGGACATTCTCGATGCCGTGATGCTCGGCGCGGTCAACACCGGATCCGCGGCGGTCGGTCGCAGCCTGAGCACGGCTCGGGAGGTGTTCGAGGCACGCGGTGCCGGCGCGGAGGACGTCGCCGCGCTCGACGATGCGAGCGCGAGGTGGTGCGAGATTCCGCCGGTATTCGAGAGTCTCGAGCTGGACCAGAGGACAAAGGCCTTGATTTCGATCGCGGCGCTCACCGCCGTGGCCAATGCACCGGCGCGGCTCAGGGCGCACATACGGGCTGCGCTCGACGCTGGTGCGTCGCGCGACCAGGTCATCGAAGTGATCGAGCAGATGGCTGTCTACGCAGGATTCCCGGCGGCGCTGAACGGGATTGCCGCCGCGCGCGACGCGTTCGAGGGACAGTAAGTATCGAGGGAGATCCGACTGATGGGAACCGATGAGAACAAGGTCATTGTCCGCCGCTTCATCGACGAGGTCTTCGTGAAGGGAAACGTCGACGCGGTCGACAAGCTGGTCGCGCACGACTTCGTGCCGCACAGCTGGTCGTCGGTGGCACCGGGGACCGATAGCCTGAAGCAGGCGGTCAAACGGGTGTCCGCCGGACTCTCCGGTGTCAGCATGAAGATCGAGGACATGATCTCCCAGGACGACAAGGTGGCCGTTCGGCTCACCGCGCATGCTACGCACCAGGGCGATTTCATGGGCCTTCCCGCGACGGGGAAGTCGTACACGATCTCCGAAACACACATCTTCCACATACGCGACGGAAAGATCGCAGAGCACTGGCGTGACGCCGACATGCTGGGCCTGATGCAGCAGCTCGGCGCGCTTCCTGAACCATCAAAAAAATGAAGCTGTCCGCCACCGCCGTCATCGGCGCGATCGCAGTGATCGCAACGATGTCGGTGTTTGCGGTGGTTCGGTGGCACGCAGCGCGGACGGCCATCGATGCGGGGTTCTGGTACGACGACGGCTCGTTTGCACTTTCGGCGGACGACACCGCGAAAATCGGCGGGCCGCTCACTGCGCAGGAGATGGCGACGATCAGGCAGTTATCGAGGGCGGAGGTCGAACGCGCGCTTGCCGATCTTCGAATCAACGTCACCGAAAACCGGAACGCGTTCTGGAGGGTGTCTGTCGTCGGCACGACCCGAATTAATCCGACGTTCAAGTACCCGTTCGCGGCGGCCGGCGAATCGCACGTCTTCGGCCCGCTGGGAAGCTGGGGCTCAGTCGGGTTCCTCATACTCGCGCACAACGCGATCGAGTACGCGCCGCCATCGGCATCACGCCAGGACATCGTCGCCGGGATCGGACGCGGCGTCGGGCGTGCGGCGGTTCATGAATTCGCCCACCAGGTTCTTGGCGTCGACAACCTCACGAATATCGATAACCGCACCGACGACACCAGCTACGAATATGGCAACGCCGACCGGCCATCGCAGTACTACGGGGAGTTGCGCTGGACCACGGCGTGGCCGGTCTTGCGGCAGAAGTTCGGAAGGTAAGATAACGCTCGCAACTGGAGGCCTGGTGGCCTGACTATTCCGAATTACTACCGGGCCGCTCCGTTGTCGCGGCCCGCAGATCGCGCTCGGAGGCCTGTTATGACTAGTACTCAATCAGTCCGGACGGTCCACTAGATGGTCTCCCTGATGTCACTCTGGCTCCCTATCGTTGCGTCCGCGGTCGGTGTGTTCTTCGTCAGCTTCATCACACACACGGTGTTGCCGTATCACCGCAGCGACGTGCTGAAGCTGTCTGGCGCCAAGGAAGATGAGATTCTCGACGCGCTGCGGCGCATCAGCGTGCCGCCCGGCGACTACGCCGCGCCGCACGCCGGGTCCGCGGCGGGCATGAACGATCCCGCGTTCATCGCCAAGGCGACGAAAGGCCCGCTGGCGTTCATGACGATCGCACCCGGCGCGTCACCGTCGATGGGGCCGTCCCTCGCCCGCTGGTTTGTGTACTGCGTCGTCGTCGGCGTCTTCGTGGCGTACGTCGCCGGACTGGTGTTTGGACCGGGTGCTGATTTCATGGGCGTGTTGCGCGTCGTCAGCACGGTTGCGTTCATGGCGTACGCGCTGGCACTGCCGCAGCATTCCATCTGGTACCGGCGGAGCTGGGCAACGACGATGAAATCGGTGTTCGACGGCCTGATTTACGGCCTGGTCACGGGCGCGGCCTTCGCGTGGCTGTGGCCCAAATGAGCTAACATTCGACCATTCGAATTTCGAGTCTTTAACCACGATGGTCACGATGATCTCGAAGGACACGAACATCGAATTGTTTATTGTTTTCGTGACCGTCGTTTTCTTCGTGAACTTCGTGGTTAGTTCATAAAACGTCTAACAGGAGAGATGAATGTCGAGGACCATCCGTCGAGCCGCCTCTCTCACCCTCGTGCTGGTCGCCGCAACGCTCGCGCTGCCGTCATCGGCCGACGCTCGCGTGAAAAAGATCGTCGTCGAAAAGAAGGTGTCGCCCGCCTTCGACGGCGCGTCGTTTGGTCCAGCCGGCCCGTATGAAACGCTCGCAGGCCGTGCCTTCGGTGAGCTCGATCCCAAGGATCCGCGCAACGCGCTCATCACCGACATCACGCTGGCACCGAAAAATGCCGCCGGCATGGTCGAGTACGTGGCGAGCTTTTACGTCGTGAAGCCGATCGACATGTCGAAGGCGAGCCGTCTGATGTGGCAGGACGCGCCGAACCGCGGCGGACGCATAACCATCGGCGTTCCCGAGCGCAACTTCGGCGACATCGGGCTGAGCAGCGGCTGGCAGGGCGACAATTCTGGCCGCACGGTGCCCGGTCCGGACAATGACTGGGTTGTCGTACCGATCGCGAAGAACGCGGACGGCTCGCCAGTCAGCGGTCTGGTCATCGGCCGCATCGTCAACTTGGGCGGCGTCAACTCGCAGCCGATGATCGTCAACGCCAACCCGGTGCCCTACAAGCCCGTCACTCTCGATACATCGAAGGCGACGTTGACGACGCACACGGCGGAGACGGTTGACGGAAAGATCATCGGCGAAGCAAAGATCGCGAGCAGCGATTGGGCGTGGGCGAAGTGCAGCGCCGAGAATCCGTTCCCCGGCACGCCGGACCCGACGCAGATCTGCGTCAAGGGGGGCTTCAATCCGAAGCTCCTGTACCAGGTCGTCTTCACGTCAAACGACGCGTACGTCCTCGGGATCGGCTTTGCCGCCTTCCGCGACGTGGCATCGTTCTTCAAATACGCGACCAAGGACGACGAGGGTACCGCGAATCCCATCGGCGGCCAGGTGTCGTGGGTGATCAACCGTGGTCAATCACAGGCCGGCAACTTCATCCGCCAGCTCATTGCCCTCGGTTTCACGCAGGACGAGTCGAGCAGGCAGGTGTACGACGGCGCATGGCCGGTTATCGCGGGGAAGCGCATCTCGCTGAACGTGCGGTTCGCGCTACCGGACGGCGCCCAGAAGCTCTATGAATCGGGTGGCGAGGGAGCGCAGTGGTGGGGCGACTACCCGGATACCGTGCGCGGCCTTCCGGCCAAGGGCATCCTCGATCGCTGCACGGCCAGCAAGACCTGCCCGAAGGTGATCGAGCACTACGGATCTGCGGAAGCGTGGGCGCTCAATCTCAGCCCGGCCCTCGTCGGCACCAGCGCCGACAAGGACATTCCGGTTCCGGCAAACGTGCGGCGCTACTACATCCCGAGCACCGCCCACGGCGGCGGGCAGGGCGGATTCACCGTGATGGCTGCGGCGCCGCCCGCGTGCCCGGGTCCGAATTTCGGCACCGGCATACTCGCCGGCAATCCCGTTCCGCACGCGGATACCGTGAACGCGCTCCGGTTTCATTTCCGCAACTGGGTCATGAAGGACATTGCACCGCCTGCGAGCAAGTATCCGACGCTGGCCGGGGGCTTCCTGGTCGACCCGACGAAAGAGGCGACCGGATTTCCCACGATTCCCGGGCTGCCCGCCACTGCGCCAACGGGGATGATCAATGCCGGCCTCGACTACGACTGGGGGCCGGAGTTCAATTATGTCGACGGGTCAGGCGTTCGCTCGAAGGTGCCTCCAACCATCAAGCGCGTGATCAAGATGAAGGTGCCGCGCGTCGATGCCGATGGCAACGAGCTTGGCGGCGTCCCCGTCGTGCTGCGTGATGCGCCGCTCGGGACTTACCTTGGCTGGAACATTGTTGCCGCCGGTTTCCACCAGGGGAAGATCTGCAACTACGCTGCGGGGATGATCCCGTTTGCGAGGACCAAGGCTGAGCGGACCGCCAACAGCGATCCGCGCCTGTCGCTCGAGGAACGCTACAGGGACCACGCGGGCTACGTCGAGGCGGTGAAGTCTGCCGCGGCGAAGGCGGTTGCGCAGGGCTTCCTGTTGCAGCCGGATGCGGACAAGCTCGTGTCGCAGGCAGCTGCGAGCAACGTACTGTCGGCGCAGACGACGGCGAGCAACGAGCTCTCTCGCTAGGAAGCGGCGCGGACCCTTCGGGTCCGCGGAAGTAACTCGGGGGCCGGCCGCCGTGGCCGGCCCTCGTGTTGTACGCTTGAATCATGCGCCGCTCCACCTGCATTGCGCTGACGTTCGTCGTTGCCCTCATCGGGTCGAGTCATCCCCGGACAGCCGGACGTGCGTGGCTCACGGTTCTCTCCACCACCGATCTCCACGGCAACCTGCTCCCGATCGATTACTACACCGACGCGCCGGACGCTCGCGGCCTCGCGAAGGTGGCGACGCTCGTGCGGCAGGCGCGCAAGGAGAATCCGGCCGGCACGCTGCTTTTGGATTCGGGAGACGTCATCCAGGGCTCGCCGATCGAATACGTGCACAACACGATCAACAACGCGCCACCGGACCCGATGATGCGCGCCATGAGTGCCCTCGGGTTCGACGCGATGGCGGTCGGGAACCACGAATACAACTATGGGCTGAAGGTGCTCGAGAAGGCCCGGAGCGAGGCCGTGTTCCCGTGGCTATCGGCCAACACGTACAAGGCTGGCACCAACGAGAACTTTCATAGACCGTATCTGCTCAAGGAGGTCAACGGCGTTCGCGTCGGGGTGCTCGGGCTGACGACAGCCGGGATCCCGTCGTGGGAGAACCCCGAAAACTACGCGGGACTCGAGTTCCGCGAGCCGGTGGTCGAGGCGAAGAAATGGGTGAGCGTGCTCCGGACTCAGGAACGTGCCGACGTCGTCATTGTCGCCATGCACATGGGGATGGAGGCGGATCTGCGCACCGGGATTCCGACGCCCGGACAGGTGCCTCATGAAAATGCTGCGCTCGAGATCGCGAGGCAGGTTCCCGGAGTCGACCTGATCCTGATGGGGCACACACACCGCGAGGTGCCTGGCGTGGTGACCAATGGCGTGCTGCTCGCGCAGGCGAACCTCTGGGGGCGCCACCTGGCGCGTGCCGACCTCTACCTGGAACAGGATGACAGCGGGCGCTGGCATGTCGTGGCCAGGCAGTCCCGGACGATTCCGGTCACTCCCCAGACGGAGACAGACGCAGAGATCGCTTCATTGGCGGCGTCATACGACCGTGAAACACGTGACTGGCTCACCCGCGTCATCGGCGAGTCGGGTGCAGAGCTCACGGCCGCCGACGCGCGCGTACGCGACACCGCGATCCTGGATCTGGTGCAGCGAGTGCAGCTCGAAGCAGGCCATGCCGACGTGTCGATGGTCGCGAGCTTCAACCCGCAGGCCCGCATGCCGAGGGGTCCAGTGAGCGTTCGCGACATCGCTGGACTCTACGTTTATGACAACACCCTCGTGGTGCTTGATGTGACCGGGGGGCAGCTGAGAGACGCGCTCGAGCACTCAGCGCGCTTTTTCAAGGACTTTGTCCCCGGCCGTACACCGGCGGAGCTGGTGGATGAACGTATCCCGGACTACAACTTCGACGTCGCCGAGGGGGTGACCTACGATCTCGACATCTCTCGCCCGCAAGGGCAGCGGATCGTAAACCTGCGCTTTCACGGACAACCGGTGACACCTGCGCAGAGGTTCCGCCTCGCGACCAACAACTACCGCGTGAACGGCGGCGGCGGGTACGTCATGTATCGAGGGGCAACCGAGGTGTATCGCTCGTCGCAGGAAATCCGGGAGATGATCATCGAGTGGGTCGAGCGGCACCATCAGATTCCCAGCGAGCCGACGAACAATTGGCGAATCGTCACGTCCCCGAACTGATCGCCACGAAGGTCACGAAGACGTTCTAGCCACTAAGAACACAATGCGCGTGTTTGTAGAGCTCAAAGAATCACCGAGCAAAAACACATAGTGTCCTTGGTGTCCTTTGTGGCCGATCCGTCTTAGTGGCCCTCGGCATCTGGCGCTAACCCGCGGATTGTGCGAGACTTCGCTGACCTCGGAGGGAGAGGACACATGAGCGTTTTCACGTTGAAAGTAAACGGGCAGTCCCACACCGTGGACGTCGACCCGACGACGCCGTTGTTGTACGTCCTCAGCGACGACCTGCAGCTGAAAGGACCGAAATTCGGCTGCGGCCTGGGCCAATGCGGTTCCTGCACCGCCATCGTCAACGGGCGGGCTGTACGCACGTGCCGGACGCCGATGAGCACGGTGAGCGGCGCCGACATTACCACCCTCGAGGGGCTCGGCACGCCGGAGAAGCCGCACCCGATCCAGAAAGCCTTCATCGACGAGCAGGCCGCACAGTGCGGCTTCTGTCTGAGTGGGGTCGTGCTGACCGCAAAGGCGTATCTGGATCAGAATCCGAAGGCAACGGACGCCCAGATTCAGCAGGCGATGTCCACGGTCCTCTGTCGCTGCTTCACCACCACTCGCATGATGAAGGCCATCAAGCGGTATGCGACGGAGCGTGCGTGATGAAGAACGACACTTCACGACAGGACGAAATCGCGCCGACGCTCGCGAGTCAGACGACGCGAGCGGAAGCGGAAGCGCGGATGACCGAGGATGCGCTCGCCGAGCTGCGGCGCAGCGGTTTCTCGCGCCGGCATTTCCTCAAGGGCTCCGGAGCCCTTGTCGTCGCATTCAGCGTTGCGGAGCTCGCGGGCAAACTGGGGATCGCGCCGGAACGGATGCTCGCACAGGGCGGCAATACGCCGCAGACGCTCGACTCCTGGATCGCGATCGGCAACGACGGCGTCGTGACCGCGTACACCGGCCGCGCGGACATGGGCCAGGGCATGTCGACGGTGCAGACGCAGCTGATTGCCGAGGAGCTTTCGGTCCCCGTCAACCGCGTGCGTCTGGTGCAGTGCGATACGGGAATGACACCCGACCAGGGGACCTCGTCCGGGAGTCAGGCACATCCCGTGAATTTCAATCACGAGAACCTCGCGCAGGCGGGCGCGACGGCGCGTGAAGCGCTTCTGGCGATGGCGTCGACGAAGCTGGGCGCGCCGGTCGATCAGCTCACCGCGGCCAACGGTGTGATCAGCGTCAAATCGGATGCGTCGAAAAAGGCGACCTACGGCGAGCTCATTGGCGGGAAACGGTTCAACCTGAACCTGCAGCCCAATGCCAAGCGCAAGCCGCAGAAGGACTGGACGGTGCTCGGCACTTCGGTGCCCCGCGTCGACATGCCGGACCTCGTCACCGCGCGCTTCGAGTTCGCGCACAACGTGCGCGTGCCCGGCATGGTGCACGGCAGGGTCGTTCGTCCGCCGGCGATTGGCGCCACGCTCGTCAGCGTGGACGAAAGCTCGGTCAGCGGAATGCCGGGGAACGTCAAGGTCGTCACGAAGAAGAACTGGGTCGGCGTCGTTGCCGACAAGCCGTGGCAGGCGATCCAGGCGGCCGAGAAACTGAAGGTTACGTGGACGCCCGGCACCGGTCTTCCGAGCCAGCGCGATTTCTACAGCTACATGCGCAACCATCCCGGGAAGCGCGACACGTACCAGGTCAACTCGAAGGATGTCGATACCAAGCTCACCGGCGCAACGACGCTGATCAAGGCGACGTACCTGCATCCCTACCAGATGCACGGATCGATCGGCAGCTCCTGCGCTGTGGCCGACGTTAAGGGCAACAACGCGACGATCTGGTCGGCCACACAGGCGGTCTATCCGCTCCGCAATACCAGCGCGATGGTTCTCGGCCTGGAGCCACAGAACGTCCGCGTGATCTATGCGCGAGGATCCGGGTGCTACGGGCTTAACGGCGCCGACGGCGTCTCGTACGACGCGGCGCTGCTCTCGCAGGCCGTCGGTAAACCGGTCCGTGTGCAGCTGTCGCGGAAAGACGAGATGGCGTGGGGTGAGAACTACGGGCTGCCGTTCGTGGTCGATCAGCAGGCCGGTCTCGATGCCAGCGGCAATATCGTTGCGTGGCACTACGAGACGTGGTCGGCGACGCTCGGCAACCGGCCGGGCAACAATGCGCCGGGCAACGTGGCCTCGGGCCTTCTTGCCGGTTTTGCTCCAGCGGCGGTCGCCCCACGCGCCAATGCGCCTGACCCCACCAACTGGGACAACGGCAACAATGGCGTACCCGCGTACGTGGCGGGGCGCGTTGGCGCCAAAGCCAATGGCACCGGCACTATCGCAAGTGAGCGCGTCCTGACCCACACGGTGCCTTCTCCCTTCCTCACCGGACCGCTCCGTTCGCCGGCGCGGCTGCAGAATGCGTTCGCGCAGGAGTCATTCTTCGACGAGATTGCCGCGCAGGTGAAGGCGGATCCGGTCCAGTACCGGCTGCGCCACCTGAGCGACTCGCGATTGAAGGATGTCATCACCGCCGCGGCAAAGCAGGCCAACTGGGAGACGCGGCCTTCACCGAAGCCTGCGATCGCCCGGACCGGAGTCGCCACCGGCCGCGGCGTCGCGTGTGTGCTCTACGAAGGGGACAACGGCTACACGGCGGTCGTCGCCGAAGTGGACGTGAACCAGGACACCGGCGTTGTCCAGGCCAGGCGCCTGGTCGTGGCTCAGGACGTCGGCCCGATCTCGAGCCCCAACGGCGTGCGCAATCAGCTCGAGGGCGGCGCGCTTCAGGGATTGAGCCGCGCGCTCGTCGAAGAGGTGACGTGGGACGACCAGAAGATCACGTCGATCGACTGGAACACCTACAAGACCCTCTATGTCGGATCGCAAACGCCTGTGATCGAAAGCGTGCTGATCGATCGTCCGGAGACTGAGGCGATGGGCGCCGGCGAGACGGCTATTACGATCGTGGCGGCAGCCGTCGGGAACGCGATCTTCGACGCGACCGGCGTGCGCATTCGCGAGCTGCCGTTCACGCCGGAACGCGTGAAGGCAGCGCTCGGCGCGGCACCGGCAAATCGCACTCAGACCGCGCAGGTCAGGTAACTCACTGATCACGGGCCACCCGCCTACGCCGAGGCTTCGGCGGGCAGGCAGAGACAGATACACCCAGAATTACTTTGTAGGGCGGGCCTTGTCAGGCCCGCCCTTTTTGTTCGTGGGGCTTGTCATGACGCGAACCTTCAGGCTGATTGCCCTTCTGGTTACCTTCGCACTCGTCTCGCCAATCGGTGCCCAGACGTCAGCGCCCAGTCCACGGCGACCCGTCCACACTTTTTCGATTGTCGCGCGCGATCCGGCGACCGGCGAGCTTGGCGTCGCAGTCCAGTCGCACTGGTTCGGTATTGGACCGCTCGTACCGTGGGTGGAAGCCGGCGTTGGCGCGATCGCGACCCAATCCTTCGTCGATCCGAGCTATGGGAAGTTGGGACTTGAGCTGATGCGCGCCGGCAAGAGCGCGCCCGAGACGCTGAAGGCGCTGCTCGCAGCCGATGAGGGTCGCGACGTCCGGCAGGTGGCGATGATCGATACACAGGGTCGCGTTGCCGCCCATACAGGTAGGAAGGACATCCAGGCGGCAGGCCATCAGATCGGCAACAACTTCTCCGTTCAGGCCAATCTGATGCTCAACGACACGATCTGGCCCGCGATGGCGCGCGCCTTCCAGTCGGCGAAGGGCGATCTCGCGGATCGGATGATGGCGGCGCTCGATGCTGCGCAGGCGGCCGGCGGCGATATCCGCGGGCGGCAATCCGCCGCGCTCATCGTCGTCAACGGCAAGTCGACAGGCAAGGCGTGGGTCGACCGGCGCTTCGATCTGCGCGTGGATGACAGTGCCGAGCCGTTGAAAGAGCTGCGGCGCCTGGTTGTCCTGCAGCGCGCCTACAACCATATGAACGCGGGCGATCTGGCGGTGGAGCGCAAGGACAATCAGGGAGCACTACGCGAGTATTCAGCGGCCGCGGCGCTCGCGCCTGGAAACATGGAAATGGTCTTCTGGCACGCCGCGGCGCTCGTCAACATGGGGCGCGTCGACGAATCACTCCCGCTGTTCCGGCGCGTCTTCACTGCAGACAGGAACTGGCGCACACTGACGCCCCGCCTCGCCGCCGTCGGTCTTCTTCCCGCCGATCAGAAGGTCATCGATCGGATCCTGAACGCGGCGAACTGAGGGCCGCTTTCAGCCCGCCCTCACGCACGTCAGCGCGTTGACACCGCTGAATGGCGGATGTTATAAGCGGTCCGCGCCCCGACGTTTCTTCTTCGCAGGCAGACACTTATCGAGATCATCGGGAGAAATAACCGCTAAACACCCGTCCTTCATCAAGCTCACCGATGGCGCCACACAGCGCGTTGGGCAGGACGTCGAAGGGATCTTCGGCACTAAGATCTGGAGATGACCATGAGAACGTACATCGGCTTGATGCTTGCGGTCTGCACGCTGTCGGTGGCTGCGATCGCCCAGGAGAAGAAACCGTTCGTCGAGGCCAGAGGGAGCGTCATGCCGGTGCCGCTGCCGCCGGGGGGACCCGCGCCGCACATGTCTGACGGCCACGTGGATCTGTCGGGGGTCTGGTTTTCGGGTCCCACCGGTAAAGCGAACGCGTGGAGTGTCGTGCCCGACGAGCCGCTGAAGGAAGATCCCGTGCCGTTCCAGCCCGCGGCGGCCGCGAAGATCAAGGCGATGACGCGCACCGAACGCGAGTTGAGCAGCCCGGGCGTCCGGTGCACGCCTGTCGGCACGCCCGGCATGTGGACCATCAATCCGTATCCCCATCAGCTCATTACCCAGCCAGGGCTGTACGTTCACCTGATCGAGAGCGACAACGCCTGGAACGTGGTCCATACCGACGGCCGCCCTCACAAAGGGAAGGACGATCTCGAGCCGCTGTACAACGGCGATCAAACCGCGCGCTGGGAGGGCGACACGCTCGTCATCGACACCATCTCGCTCGACGAACGGACGTGGATCAATTCGAGCGGCTGGTTCCACAGCGATCAGGCGCACGTGATCGAGCGCCTCAGGCGCCCGTCCATGAACTACCTCGAGTACCAGTACACCGTCGAGGATCCGAAGGTGCTGACCAAGCCGTGGACATCGGCGTGGCGAACGTATTCCCTCGGCAAGGAAGACCTGACCGAGAATTTCTGCACCAACAACGAGAACGTCGATCAGCTCCGGAAGCTGAGCGAGGTCGAAGCCTCCAAACGGAAATGACGAGGGGAGAATCGTGCAAGATTCTTGTGCTCGAACGCGTCGACGGAGAACAAGACCGTCGTGATGAAGGGGACCGTGACGGAATGCTGTGGACCAATCCGAACACCTTCCTGAAGTTCGACGTGAAGGACGACACCGGTAAGGTCACGCACTGGAGTTGCGAATGGAACGCACCATCCACGCTCGTCCATCGGCAAGTAACCCAGAGAGGATGCTGAGCATGCGAAGGCGCGTTGTTGTATTCGCGGTTGTCCTGGCGGCGTTGGCGTGCTCGCTGTCTGCACACGCGCAGCGCGGCGGCGGTGGTGGAGGGCAGGGCGGGTCGGCTCCTCCCGCCGGCACGACCAAAATCAGCCCGCCGGTGCACGTAGACGGTTGGGGGCGCGCGGTCGCCGAAAAGCCGAAGGACCACAAACCGGGTCCCGCCCCCGTCCGCGATCTGTCGGGTATCTGGGAGCCGGCCGAAGGGTGGCGCGCCGGCGTGCAGGCCAACGGCGCGCGCGACAATCCGTCGGACAGGAACCACACGCTGCCGTTCACGCCGCTCGGCGAGCAGACCTGGAAGTCCCACCATCCGGGGTTCGGAACGACGGCGGTGGACATCCAGTTCAACAACGACCCGTTCAACATCTGCGATCCGATCGGTACGCCGCGCATCAACCTGTTCAACCTGCGCGGCGTGCAGATCATGCAGACGAAGAAACAGGTGCTGCTGCTCTATCAGAACAGCCAGGTGTGGCGGAACATCTGGATGGACGGCCGCGAGCTGCCGAAGGAGTTCGATGAGCCGCGCTGGTACGGCTACTCGGTCGGCAGATGGACGGATGACTATACGTTCGTCGCGCAGACGCGGGGTCTCGACGAGCGCACATGGATCGACAACGCCGGCCGTCCGCACAGCGACCAGCTGATGGTGGAGGAGACCTTCCACCGCGTGAACGCGGACATCATCGAGCTCACGCTGACGATCACCGACCCGAAGATGTACACGCAGCCGTGGGTGGCGCTGAACAAGTTTCAGCTCGGGCTGCTGCCGGACAGCTTCGACATCCGCGAGCAGCTGTGTTCACCTTCGGAGGCAGCGACCTACAACACGATCCAGGCTGAGGCGGTCAAGAAATGAACACGCATTTCATCGAGAAGAACACATGAGGCAGATATTCATACTTTGTTCGGTACTGGCGTTGACGGCTCCGGTGGCGGCACATCACGGCAACGCGTCCACCGAGAACAAGACCGTCGTACTGAAGGCCACCGTGACACAGTGGCTCTGGACCAACCCCCACACATTCCTCAAGTTTGATGCAAAGGACGACAGCGGCAACGTGACGCAGTGGACCGCCGAGTGGAACAACCCGTCCACGCTGGTCAACTTCGGGTTGACGGCGAAGACATTCAAGCCCGGGGACCAGGTCACGGTCACGCTGGATGGTGTGGCGAGGAGCGGCGCGCCGATTGGTCGAATCAAGGAGGTCATGCTGGCCGACGGCACGGTGATGCGCTATGACGGCGTGGCCGGAACCGGCAGATGAGACAGGCGGTACAGAAATAAATAATGGCAAACATTCTTGCGGCGTTCGCGTCCGCAAACAACGAGAACACCGAACAGTTCGGCAGGCTCATCCAGGTCGAGAAAGCGAGCCAGAAATGAAACGCGCCTTCGTAACACTCTGCGTGCTCCTCGCGGCCGCGACAGCGTTCGCGCAGCGGGGGCGGGGCAATGCACCACCACCACCACCACCGGCGGAGATTGCCGCACCGGCAATTCCCGGAGTGATCGCGCCGGGGACGAAAATCCAGCTCGTAAACGGCGACCTCCGCCGGACGGAAGGGCCGGTCGCGATGCCGGACGGCGGCATCGTCTTCACCAATACGAACAGCATCACGCGACTCGACCCGGCCGGGAACGTGTCGACCTTCGTCGAGGTGTCCAACAACGCGAACGGGCTCGGGTGGGACACGAAGGGACGCCTGATTGCCGTCGAGCGAAAGCCGAATGACGAGCGTCTCGGCGTTCTGTACCCGCCCGGCGCGGTGACGACGCTGGCCGACAAGCACGACGGGATGCCGTTTGATCGCCTGAACGACCTGGTCGTCACGTCGCAGGACGCGGTGTACTTCACTGACGGGAAGGGCGTCTATTACCTGCCCTCGGGCGGAGGCGCCGTGAAGAAGGTGATCGACGGGATTCCGAATCCGAACGGCGTGCAGCTCAGTCCCGACGAGAAGACGCTCTACGCGAACAACAAGGACAGCGAGTATCTGCTCGCCTTCGACGTGAAACCGGACGGAACGCTGACCAACCGCCGCAACTTCGCGAAGTACAAGAGCGTCACGCTGAAGGACAGCAAGGATCCGCTGCTCGCGGAAGACAACGGTGCGGACGGCCTTGCAGTGGACAACGACGGGCGCGTGTACGTGGCCACCAACGTGGGCGTCGAGGTGTTCAGTCCCAAGGGCGACCTGCTGGGCGTCATCCCCGCCATCTGGGGCGGTGAGTCGTTGATGCTGCGCAAGCCGCAGAATCTCGCGTTTGCGGGACCAGGAAAGAAGACCCTGTACATGGTTGGAGCAGGCGCGGCCTTCAAGGTTCAGACGCTGACGCAAGGCGTCAGCAAGAGGGCGAAATGAAAACATACTTCTGTGTTGCGATGCTCGCGGCGGCAGCCGCGCTGAGCGCGGTCGTGCTGCGCGCGGCTGATGACCCCGCCGGCCCCGGCTACCCCGCGTGGGCCTACGCGATTACGCCGCCGCCTCCACCGGGAGCGCCTCCCGCGCCGCGCGAGCCGGCGGACACCTCGCTCAAGCACATTCCGGGCACGACACGCACGTTCACGATCGCCCAGATCGCCGATCTCAACGAACCGGCCGACTGGTTCCCTGACGATCACCCCGCCATGCCACCGATCGTGGCGCGAGGCCGGCAGCCTGCGATTCGCGCGTGCGCCTATTGCCACTACCCGAACGGCAAGGGGCGTTCGTCGAATGGCGGTGTGGCCGGGCTGCCCGTCTCCTACTTTGTGCAGACTCTCAACGATTTCAAGAACGGCTTGAGGAAACCCGGCGATCCACGGAAGGTGAACGTCAATCAGATGATTGCGTTTGCCAAGGCGATGACGCCGGACGAGATGCGCACCGCGGCCGAGTACTTCGGATCGGTGCAGTGGACTCAATGGATCAGGGTCGTCGAGACCCGCATGGTTCCGAAGGCCGAGGCAGAAGGGTCGATCTTCTTCCGATTGCCTGGGAACGAAACCGAGCCGATCGGTATGCGCATCATCGAGGTGCCTGAGAACAACGAAGAGACCGAACCGCTGCGCAATCCGCGCTCAGGATTCATTGCGTATGCGCCAATCGGCAGCATCAAGAAAGGCGAATCGCTGGTAACCGCCGGCGGCAACGGCAAGACGGTCCTCTGCACGATCTGCCACGGCACGGACCTGAGAGGCCTCGGCACTGTTCCCGGCATTGCAGGCCGCTCACCCAGCTATCTCGCGCGACAGATGTTCGACATGCAGGTGGGCACGCGTCACGGCGAGTGGAGCGAGCTGATGAAGCCCGTCGTCGCAAAGCTGACGAACGAAGACTTCGTCGCGATCGCCGCATACGTTTCGTCGCGACCGATGCCGCCGGCGCCGGGCAATCGCATCCAGACCGCTGAAGCCAGATAATCGCATTCTCGCCGCCGGCCTGCTCGTTGCGTCACTCGGTGCGTCCGCGTGCCTCGGTACTGCGCCTTCGCCGACGACGGGGCTGACGGGAGTGGTGGTGCGCGGACCGATCACGCCGGTCTGCCGACTCGACGTGCCGTGCGACGCGCCATTCAGCGCCGGCTTCATCGTGCAGCGTGCCGGACGGCAGGTCGCGCAGTTTCAATCAGACTCGGCTGGCCAGTTCACGGTATACCTGCAGCCGGGAACGTACTCGGTCGTGCCGAACGCTGATGCGCCTCTCATCTCGCCGACGTCGCAGGCGAAACAAGTCACCGTTGGCGACACCGGCCCGCTGACCGTCGTGCGCCTTACTTTCGACACGGGAATTCGATAGCACGTGAGGAACTCCATGCGACGCAGCCGCAGACGTTTTCTCAAGCTTGGAGTTGCGGTTGGGGCGCTGACAGGGGCCTTGGCCGACACCCGTAACGTGTGGGCCGCGGCCCGAGCGAAGTCAAGGGCCCAGGGCCCCACGGCTCCCAGGACACGCACTGTCCAGACGCCTATCCTGAATGTCGGCTTCGAGGAAAGCGGTGATCCCCAGGGCTTCCCGATCATCCTGTTGCACGGCTTTCCGGACGACGTGCGCGCGTGGGACGAAGTGACGACATCGCTCGCGGGCAAGGGACACCGCGTCATCGTTCCGTTCCTCCGGGGGTACGGAGCGACGCGCTTTCGTGACGCGGCGGCTCCGCGGATGGGGGAGCAGGCCGCGATTGGCCAGGATCTGATCGATTTCGCCGACGCGCTTGGACTGTCCCGATTCGCGGTGGCTGGCTACGACTGGGGTAACCGCGCCGCGTGCATTGCCTCGGCGCTTCACCCGGATCGCGTGCGAGCGGCGGTCCTCATCGGCGGGTACACGATCCAGGACACCGTGTCGCCGCCGCAGCCGATCGCTCCGGAACGCGAACGGGCTCTCTGGTACCAGTGGTACTTCAACACCGAGCGGGGGCGCGCCGGGCTGGCGGCAAACCGCCGCCCGCTGTGCCGGCTGTTGTGGGAATTATGGTCGCCGACGTGGCACTTCACGGACGACACATACGCGCGAACGGCGCCGTCGTTTGACAACCCGGACTTTGTCGATGTCGTGATCCACTCGTATCGCCACCGGAATATGAACGCGCCCGGTGAACCACGATTCATCGAGGTGGAGCGCCAGCTGGCGAAGCGCCCGAAGATCCAGGTGCCCTCGATTGTGCTGCTCGGCGCTGACGATGGCGTCGGGGGCCCGCCGCCGGCGGATTCGCCAGCCGAACGCGCGTTCTTCACGGCGCTCGCCGCGCGTCGCATCGTGCGCGGTGCCGGACACTTCCTACCGCGCGAAAAGCCGGATGCCGTCTCGTCCGCGCTGATCGAGCTGATGGCGACGACGAAATAGATTGGGCACAATGGTTTAATTTGAAACGGACGGCACAGGAGGATGGAGCTGAGATGGAGTGCGTGAAGTGCGGCGAGCAAAACGTCGGAGGCGTGGAGGCGTGCGCCCGGTGCACGTGGCCGTTCTCGCTGCCCGCCTGGAAGTCGACGTCGTTCTGGATACGGCGGATCACCGTGGACACCGGGAGTATCAACGCGAAAGGCCAGACCCCGGAGCTGAATACGTTGGAGCGTTGGGAGGCCGAAGGGAAAATCGACCTTCAACGTTCCGACACGATGCCTCGGGAGATGGGCGGGGAGGCGTGGGTTATGAAGGCCCGCCATCTCAGTGCCCAACCAGGCCTGTTCAGTCTGGATCCCGATGTGCTCGAGGGGCCGGACGTGCTCGCAGGACCCGATCTGCGTTCCGAGCTCGAGGAAATTCTGTTTCCTGATGCCCGTCCAGTGACGGACAACCAGGCCTCCGATGTCGAGCACCTGAGGCGTCACGTATTGGCTGGCTGCGATGTATTTGTGACGCTCAACGTGAACGACTTCGTATTGCGAGGGCGCAGCGAGGAACTGCGTGCGCGAGGCATTTGGGTCCTCACCCCAACGGAGCTGGTTCGGTTGTTGAGCGAGCTGTACGAATGGGCGTGAGTCGTGCCGTCGCGTCGCTCGCGCAGGGGTCGGCTGTCTCTGCAATCGCAGGGCGGGCCTTGTTAGGCCCGCCATCAGCGTGAACCCGCGAGTCGTCGTGGGGCGAGCAACAGGTACAGGGCAAAGCTCAGGCCGAACGTCACGAACCATGCGTAGGTGTAGAGCGAATCGAGGAATGTCGGGTTCGCCACTTGTCCGCCAGGCGTCAGTGCCGCCCTCAGGAAGCCGGGCACGACGGGAAGCACCGCGAGCACGAGCGCAATTACTGCCCGGGGGTTGATGCCGCCCGAGTAGGTGTAGCGCCCTTGCAGCTTGAACAGATCCACCAGCGACAACTCGCGTCGTCGCAACACCCAGTAATCCGCAATCAGGATCCCGCCGATTGCTCCCATCAGGCTCGAGTAGCCGATCAGCCACGTGAAGATGTACGCGGCCGCATCCGCGTACAGTTTCCACGGCATCATGACGATCCCGATGACGGCGGTGATGAGTCCGCCGATGACGTAGCTGATACGCCGCGGCGCCAGGCTCGAAAAGTCATTCGCCGGCGACACCACGTTGGCCGCCATGTTCGTCGTCAACTGCGCGAGCAGGATGATGAGCGCGCCGAAGATGATGATCGGCGCGCTGCCGATGCGCGCGATGAGCACGACGGGATCCCAGATGGCCTCCCCGAAGAGCACGATGGTCGCGCTGGTGACAGCCACACCGATGAAGGCGAATGCGGTCATCGTTGCAGGCAGCCCGAGCGCTTGGCCGAGCGCCTGCGACTTCTGACTCCGCGCATAGCGGGTGAAGTCCGGAATGTTCAGGCTGAGCGTCGCCCAGTAGCCGACGTTGGCGGTCAGCGCGGCAGGGAAGAGCTGCCAGAACGGCACGTGCGCCGTCTGCAGCCGCACCGACTCGCTCAGGATGCGTCCAAGTCCGCCACCACGGAATATCGCCCATGCGAGGAGCAGCGCGCCTCCGGCGAGCAGGAGCGGCGCCGACCACCCTTCGAGCTTCTTGATGCCTTCGAGGCCGTTGATGATGATCCAGACCTGGATCAACCAGAAGATCGCGAATGAGATCCAGATGCCGGCGGCCATCCCGCTCCATGCCGGCCACGCCGCGGCGAGGAGCGCGTTCAACGCCAGCGCGCCAATCCACGTCTGGATGCCGAACCACCCGCAGGCCACGAGCGCCCGGAGCATCGCCGGAATGTTGGCGCCGCGGACGCCGAAGCTCGCGCGGCAGAGCACCGGAAACGAGACGCCGTACTTCGTGCCAGCGTGTGCGTTGAGGATCATCGGCACCAGGACGATGGTGTTGCCGAGGAGGATCGTGAGCATGGCCTGCCACCAGGTCATGCCCTGCTGCATGAGTCCCGATGCCAGCGTGTAGGTGGTGATAACCACGCTCATCCCGATCCAGAGCGCGGCGATGTGATAGGTGGACCATGTGCGGCGCGCGAGCGCGGTCGGCGCGAGGTCGGGGTTCCAGAGAGGACTGCCGGAGAGATCTTCGGTGACTTCGACGAAGTCTTTGTTTAAGCCACGAAGGTCACGAAGTGTCGACATTTCTAGGCTTCGTGTGCTCCGTGTCCTTCGTGGTCAAATCCTTCGTTCGTCGACGTCAGCGCGCCGCTGTCTCGGAAGCGGCGTACCCTTCGGCCTCGTGGCCTCCGTGATAGTCCTTCGCTTCTGGGCGCCGGATTTTCGAGTGCGTCACGACGCGATCGCGGCGGATGCCTCGGAAATCCTCGAGCGTCTTCCAGCCCTGCCGCTCCATCGTTTCGCGCATCCCTGACGTCAACGCCTTGATGACATTCGGACCAATCGCGTGGTCGAGCATCGCGGCGGTGCACACCTGCACCGTGCCGCATCCGAGAAGGAAATAGTTGAGCGCCTGGGTGAAGTCCGCCACGCCGCCGATCCCCGAAAACGATTTATCGGGAAATCCCTGCGTGAGCTGCGATATCTTGGCCATGGAGAGCGGCAGGATCGCGGGGCCGCCCAGTCCCCCGCTCGACACGAGCCCGTCGACATTCATTTCGAACTCGAGAGTTTCCGGATCGATCGGTGGGAGCGACGGGAAGGTGTTCGACGAGACGATCGCGTCCGCGCCTCCGAGGAACGCACCCCGCGCTTCGACCACGATGTCAGTCGTCGACGGCGTGAGCTTGGCCCAGACCGGGATGCGCGCGACCTGCTTGACGACCTCGGTGACGACGGAGATGAGCTCCTCGTCCTTGCCGATATTGGAGCCCATGTCCTTGCGGTCCATGTGCGGGCACGACAAGTTCAGCTCGAGGGCGTCCGCCCCTTCGTCCTGGCACGCCTTGGCCAGTGTCTGCCAGTTCGCCAGTTCCTGGTCGCTGCCGGACCCCGCCATGATCGATGCGACCAGTACGCGATTCTGATACGCCTTCTTGATGCGCGCGATCCGCGGTATCCACCAGTCGAGCGTCTTGTCTGAGATGAGCTCCCAGTTCCACGAGGAGTGGAGTACGGTGCCAGGGCGCTTCTGCATCGAGAGCCGGGCGGACTCGGTCGCGGCGCGCAGGAATTTCGTCTTCGGCCCGTCGACGTTGACCACCGGATGAAGCCCGATCGTTTTTGTCACGACGCCACCCCAGCCCGCGTCGAACGCGCGCATGATGTTGGTGTCGGACTCGGTCGGCGGCGCCGACGACAAGAGAAACGGATTTTCGAAGCGGAGGCCCGTGAACGTCGTCGCGAGGTCTACGCCCATGGCAAGTCCCCCTTTGGGAAAGCGTGACTATATAGCAGAATTGGTCCCCGCCTCCGTCTGCGGCTATGGCGATGCTGCGCCGCAATGACGCGTGTAGGCTTGCCGCGCCGAAGCGCGAACGCGCGAAGGCGGGAGGAATCATGCCCCGAAAACTGGTTGGCGGCCTCATACAGGCGGCCGCTCCTCTTACAGATCCGTCCACGCCCATCGACAAGATCCGCCAAGCGGTGATCGACGCGCACATCCCGCTCATCGAGGAAGCAGGGCAGGATGCTTACTGGTATGACATCGCGGAGGCGGTGCCGGGTCCCACGACGGAGCTGATAGCGCAATGCGCGAAAAAGCATCAAATGGCGATGGTCGAGGCGCCGTGGAGCATCGGGCGGTTCTATGGCTCATCGTACTTCGTCGATCCCCGCGGCAACATCATCGCCGTGGGATCGGAGGATAAGGACGAGCTCGTCGTGGCCGAGATGGACCTCGACATGATCGAAGACGTGCGCCGCGTGTGGCAGTTCTATCGAGACCGCCGTCCCGCGAGCTATGGGTCGATGGCCGAGCAGCTCCCGTGACGCTCCTCATCAAGAACGGCATCGTTGTCACCGCCAGCGATCTCTACGAAGGCGACGTGTTCGTCGACGGTGAAAAGATCTCCGCCATTGGTTCGTCGCTGGCGATGAACGCGGATCGCGTCATCGACGCAAAGGGCAAGTACCTCTTCCCCGGCGGCATCGATGTGCACACGCATCTCGACATGCCGTTTGGCGGGACGACGTCGGCGGATGACTTCGAGTCGGGCACCATCGCCGCTGCGCATGGCGGCACAACGACCGTGGTCGACTTCGCGATTCAGTACAAGGGTCAGACGCTGCACCACGCATGGAACACGTGGATGAAGAAGGCGGACGGAAAGGCGGCCATCGACTACGGCTTCCACATGATCATCACGGAGCTCTCCGATCAGGTGGAACTGGAGATGGACGCGCTCGTGCGCCAGGGTGTGACCTCGTTCAAGCTGTTCATGGCGTATCCCGGCGTCTTCATGCTGGACGACGCGAGCATCTTCAGGGCGCTGCTGCGGACAGGGAAGAACGGCGGGACGATCTGCATGCACGCCGAGAACGGCGGCGTCATCGACGTGCTCGTGAAGAAGGCACTCGCTGAAGGGAAGACCGCGCCGAAATATCACGCGCTGACGCGCCCTGCTCGCGCGGAGGCTGAGGCGACGCATCGTGCCATTGCACTTGCCGAGATCGCGGACGTGCCGATCTACATCGTTCACCTGTCGGCCGCCGAGGCGCTCGAGATGGTGACGGAGGCGCGCGACCGGGGACTCCCTGCGTTCGCGGAGACGTGCCCGCAATATCTGTTCCTGTCGTACGAGAACTACGAGGAGCCAGGATTCGCAGGAGCAAAGTACGTGATGAGCCCGCCGCTCCGGTCGAAAGAAACACAGGACCGGTTGTGGCGCGGCCTGGCATTCAACGATCTCCAGGCGATCTCAACGGATCACTGTCCCTTCTGCATGAAGGAACAGAAGACGATGGGGAAGGGAGACTTTTCCAAGATCCCGAACGGGGCGCCGGGGATCGAGACGCGGATGAGCCTGGTGTACGACGGCGGCGTGAGGCCCGGTCGCATCTCGCTGAATCGCTTCGTGGAGCTGACCGCGACATCGCCCGCAAAGATCTTCGGTCTCTTTCCACGGAAGGGAACCATCGCCCCAGGCTCCGACGCCGACATCGTGATCTTCGATCCAGAGAAGAAGGTGCGTCTCTCCGCGAAGACGCTGCACATGAAGGTGGACTACAACCCGTACGAGGGGCGCGAGGTCACGGGCGCGACCGACACCGTCATCTCCCGCGGGCGCGTGATCATCGACAAGGGCAAGTTTGTCGGCCGCGCCGGATCCGGGTCGTTCATCAAACGGGCCGCCCGATGACGATGACGACGATCACGGGCCACGGAGACACGAAGACACGGAGAATATTCTTGGAATGGCCTCCGTGCCTTCGCGCCTCCGTGGCTCGTGGGGCCGAGGTAGGGCGGGTCCTTGTGGACGCGCCGGGAGATTTATGACTGGCGACGAAATCATTGCTCTGTCGAAGAAACATACCATCTCGGAGTGGGCCGTTCAGGGTGCGGTCGATCCGATTCCCGTCGATCGCGCGGAGGGCATCTACTTTTGGACGCCGGAAGGGAAGCGTTACATCGACTTCAACAGCCAGTTGATGTGCGTGAATATCGGCCACAGCGATCCGCGCGTGGTCAAGGCGATCCAGGAACAGGCGGCGCGGCTCTGTTACGTGACGCCGGGCGGCATGACGACGGAGCCGCGCGCACGTCTTGGTGCCAAGCTTGCGACGATCACGCCCGGCGATATCGACGTCTTCTTCTTCACCAACGGCGGCGCCGAAGCCAATGAGAACGCCTTCAAGATCGCGCGCGCCGTCACCGGCCGCCAGAAGATCCTCGCGCGCTATCGCTCGTATCACGGGGCCACGGCCGCGGCGATGGCGGCGACCGGCGAGCCGCGCAGCTGGAGTCAGCCGCCGATGCCGGGCATCGTGCACGTGCTCGACTGGTATCACGGCGTCGACTGCGGCCTGGACACCGCCGAACAGTCATTGCGGCACCTCGAAGAAGTGATCCAGCTCGAAGGACCATCGACGATCGCGGCATTCATCCTCGAGCCAGTCACCGGTACGAACGGCATTCTGATTCCGCCGGACGGCTACATGCAGGGCGTGCGGGCGCTCTGCGACAAGCACGGGATCCTGATGATTGCGGACGAGGTGATGTCGGGATTCGGGCGCACGGGCGAATGGTTCGCGATCGATCACTGGAAGGTCGTGCCCGACATCATCACGATGGCAAAGGGGATCACGAGCGCGTACGTGCCGCTGGGTGCCGTCGGGATCAAGCGGAAGATCGCGGACCACTTCAACGACAAGCCGTTTCCGGGAGGCCTGACGTACAGCAGCCACGCGCTCGCGTGCGCGGCGGCGCTGGCGACGATTGCGGTTTATGAAGAGGACGGTCTGATCGATCGAGCGAAGCGGACCGGCACGCTGATGGCGGAGCTGCTGGCCGATCTCGAGAAACGCCATCCCTCGGTCGGAGCGGTCCGTTCGATCGGGTTGTTCGGCGTCATTGAACTGATTCGAAACCGCAAGACACGCGCGCCGATGGCGCCGTTCAACGGCACCTCTCCAGAGATGGCCACCCTCGGCAAGTACTTCCGCCAGGAAGGGCTCTTTACGTTCGTGCGGTGGAACTATTTCTTCACGAATCCGCCGCTGACGATTACGGAAGCGGAGATGCGCGAGGCCTTCGGGATCATCGACCGCGGGTTGGAGACGACGGACAAAGCGGTCGAATAATCTCCACGATTTTCTCTGCGACGAGCCAAGGAGACACAGAGACACCGAGAACTATCGGGGCGGGTCGTACGACCCGCCCCTCGATGCTCTTATCTGGCAGCGGTCTGAACACCCGGCCGCGCAAACCTGTTGTCTTCCACCGGGCTCACTTGCACCGTGTCGATCGTGTATACGAGCTTGTTCTCCCGCGGCCCGTTGATCGTCCACTTCAAAGGCATGCGGACGCCATTCGTGATGTAGAAATTATCGTAGTCGATGCGGAACACGTGGCAGCAGAAGTATGACTTCTGCTGATACTGCACGCTGAGCAGATAGGATGTGTCCCGATCGAAGAAGAGCTTGACGTCCGGCAGCTGCGGATTGCTTCCGCTGACCACCCACGCGGTGTGATCGCCAAGTTTTTCCTGCCCGTCGACTTTCAACCCCGTGAGAAGCACCTTGAACTGGCTCGGAGCGATGACGGCACTCTCGAGTCTGGCGACCGCGAGCTCATCCGATCTCATGCCGCGCGCCGGAGCCGCTCCGGCCCGGATCCACCCGGCTGCGCCGTTGTAGGTGTTGACCGCATCGCCGTTGATGTTGCGCTGAATCACCATCCGTTTGTCCTGCCCCTTCGCGACGATTTCGATTGGCGTCACGGTTGTCGGCGCGCGCTCAGGATGAACCTGGTCGATGTGGGCGTAGTTGGCCACGGCGCCTTTCAGCGTGACCCCGGGCAGCTTCGCGAGGTTGTCGGCCCCACCGAGTACGTTTGTGTAGTTGGTGAGAAGCTGATCAACGGTCGGTGGCATGGCCCGGGTCGAAATCGACTCGTGCGATTCGTCGTTGTACGGCAGGACAACGTTCGGTTTGGTCGTCCCGCGGTGGCACGTGTAGCAATTGACCACGGCCTGACCCTTGAAGGTGGTCTTGTTGATCTCATCAACCATGCGCAGCATCCCTCGCGCGACTTCCTTCCTGGGATTGGTATCAAGCTCCCGCTTCGTATTGTCAGGGTCGTGGCAGTACACGCAGTGCACGCCAAGCGCGATCTCCATCATCTGCATGGAAGGCTGCATGAGGTCCGCCGGGAGCCCTTTCAACACCTGGATGTTCTTGAAAAACACTTCGGACTTGTCTGCGGCCGTGGGCACGGGTGCGGGCGCTGCCGCCGCCGGCGCCGCCTGCGCAGCAGCCGGCTGGACGTTTACCGCCAACACCGCCAAGGCCAGAACCAGCGCGCCAAACAGCAGTCGTGTGAATTTGCCCCTCATATCCCTGTCCTTTCGTCGTAGCCGTCCGGAATGCGTCGGTTATACACCCAGCCCCGGGAAAACGGCGGTAAAATCCGTTGCCGCCGACTTTGCTCGGGTGTAGCCTGCTGCTGGTCCCAGAGCGTCCGTTTATCACCGGAGGAACGTCATCATGCTGACAGTTCGGCACTTTGGCATCGCGGTTCTGGGTGTGGTCGGGACAATGATGTTCGCGTCCGATGTTGATGCGCGCATCACAAAAATACAGGTCACGACAAAAGAATCGCCGACATTCGGCGGCTATTCGTGGCCCGGGGTCGGGCAATACGAAAAGATTGTCGGCAAGGCCTTCGGCGAAGTCGATCCCACCGACCCGAAGAACTCCGTCATCGTCGACATCCTCCTCGCCCCGCGGAATGCCAACGGTCGCGTCGAGTACTCGTTCGACTTCTACATTCTGAAACCGATCGATCTCACGAAAGGCGCGCACAAGGTCCTGTATGAACCGCCGAATCGTGGCGGCAAGACCTGGACGACGTTGGGACGAGTCTCGTCCGGCGGTGACGATCCGGGTTCGATTACGAACCCGACGGAGCTGGCGAACTCGTTCATGATGCCGCGCGGCTACACGATGGTCTGGAGCGGTTGGGACTTTTCGGCAGGAGCCGACAATTCAGACTACGTCACGACGATGACGTTTCCGATTGCGAAGAATCGGGATGGCTCCTCAATCACTGGGCCGGCCTATGAATACATCGTCAGCCAGGCAGCGTCATACGCGCTCAACTATCCGGCAGCAACGCTGGATCAGGCCAAGGCAACGCTGACGCACCGGGTCAGACTGAACGACACTCCACAGATCATTCCCGCTTCGGGATGGACGTACAACGCCAGCGGCACGGCGATCAGCCTGTTGCCGGCCGGCACGCGGTTCGTCGCCAACGACATCTACGAGTTTTCGTACACCGCGAAAGATCCGACGGTGAACGGCCTGGGCTTCGCGGCCGTCCGCGACTGGAACGCGTTCCTCAAGTACGAGACGAAGGACGCTGCCGGCATGGCGAATCCGCTGGCAGGCGACGTCACGCGGATCTACACCGAAGTGAGGTCCCAGCCAGGTCGCATGCTCAACGACTTCCGGAGTCTTGGCTTCAACCAGGCTGAGAACGGCAGGAAGGTGTTTGACGGCATGATGCAGTGGATTGCCGCGGGCGACGGCATCAACATGAACTACAGGTTCTCGCAGCCGGGCCGCACCGAGCGCAACCGTCAGGACCACTTGTACGTCGAAGGCATGTTCCCCTTCGCGAACGTCTCGACGACGGATCCGTTGACGGGTAAGACCGGTAGCCGCTACGACAAGTGCGCAGCCACCAACACCTGTCCGCTCGCGATGGAGATTTACTCGGCCAACGAGTACTGGGTGAAGGCCGCGTCGCTGATGCATACCGATCCGACCGGGACCAAGGACCTGCCCGATTCTCCGTTCACGCGGATCTATTTCATTTCGAGCCATCAGCACGGAACGGGCAGCGCTACCGCGAAGGGCGCCTGTCAGCAGTTCCAGAACCCGCTCGATTCGGCTCCGGTGCAGAGAGCGCTGTTCATCGCGCTCGACGAATGGTCGACGAAGGGGACGCTCCCGCCGGCGAGTCAGGTGCCCAGGCTTTCGGACGGCACACTCGTTCCGGCGAATGCGACAGGCTTCCCGACGATTCCAGGCGTGATGCACAACGGTCTCAAGACGACACGCTATCTGTTGAACTACGGGCCGAACTTCTACGCGACCGGAATTCCGACGATCAATCCACCGGTGATTACTCCGCCCTACCAGGACAATCGAGCCAATGGCCCGATCTATCCGAGTTTCGTGCCGAAGACCGACAACGACGGAAACGATATCGCCGGCCTCAGGTTGCCTGACGTCACCGTGCCGCTTGCGACCTACACTGGCTGGGCGCTGCGCGGCGGAGCGCAGGCGGGCGACGGCTGCGAGGGAAGCGGGCAATACATCCCGTTTGCGAAGACGAAGGCCGAGCGCATGGCGAGCGGCGACCCGAGGCTCTCGATCGAGGAACGATACCCGCGCTTCTCCGCGTACTACGACGCGGTCAAGAAGGCGATCGACGACATGGTCGCAAGGCGCTTGATGCTGCGTGAGGATGCGCAACGCAGCCTGGACCGCCTGGTGCAGGCGGGTAAGGCGACGGGCGCGATCAAGGAGATTCCGACGACGGCGTCCCAGTAACGGGTCGCACCCGTCTAGAACGCATATCCCAGGCTGAACGTCAGCGGAATCTTCACGCCCGCGTTCTGCGTGAAGATGTTGCCGTTCGAGTAGTGGTTGATCTTGACGCCGGCGTTGAGATTTCTGTTCTTTCCCGCGAAGACGCCAAGCCCCATGAAATCCTGGAACGTGAAGTGCCGGCCGGTGTTGAGATCGTCGAGCACGATTTTCGAAATGTATGTCGGGCCCGCCAAGGAGTAGGCGAAGTAGATATCCGCCGGCTTCATGCGGATGAATGTGAAGCGGAACAGCGGGTACAGCGACAACGTGTAGAACCGATCGTTGTTCTGCCTCGTCTTGTAAAATCCGGCGCTCGCGCCGACGTCGAGCGCAAAGACTTTCCGTGTGTGGAAAACATTCCGCTCGTAGTGTGGCGCCACGCCGAAGTCCACCCGTGCGTGGCCACCCCAGAAGATCGGTACCTTCCTCGACACGAAATCGTTCACCGAATAGCCGGACCCCGACGAATATTCCAGCTGAACGATCTGGCGTGGAAAAACAAAGCCGCTTCGCCTGTTGGCCTCCACTCGCTCCGCCGGAACCGGGCGCATCGTGTACCTGAACCCTCCCGAGGAAAACAGCGTGTGCGGATGGGCGACGCTCGCCTTGCCAGGTGAATAAGTCAGACCGGCGGTTAGATCCCACGCCCGGGTGAGCCGATAGTCGAGCCCGGTGCCGACAAGCATCGACGCGTAGTGCGCATCGGTCACCACCGGGCTGTCGCCGATATTGAAGCCGGTGCGGCTCGTGAAGCCGAGGCCTCCCTCGCCGTAGACAGATATTCGACCGGCAACCGGTCTCCGCGCCTTGAGCGTGACGCCGCCGAAGTTCACCCGGACGTGATGACGGCCTGCATCCGCGCCGTTGACGCCCGCATACGTGACGTAGTTCACGGGGCGCATGTAGCTGGCCTGAACGGAAAGTGTGCTGTTGAATTCGTGGCCGAAGAGCACCACGCGCACCGCGGCCCGCGGGACGGCAATCGAGGCGGCCCGGAATCCAGGCTGAAGCTGGTCCTGCGAAAACGGCTGGTTCACGCCGCCAACGTTGATTGTGACAAACGAGTTCTGGAGAAGCGCCGGGTACTGCGTCCGCGTGTCGTCACTGGTTTGCCCGGACGCATAGGCGCTGCAGCAGACCATCAGGCATCCGGCGAGGACGAGCGATCGTCGACCCATTTACGGGGCCGACCGTGTGGCACTGGGAGGCGCGCCGAACGCCGTGCTCTGCAAGAACGTCGTTGTGCGGCCGTTCGACTCGATAGCGCCGCCCCACACCCACACGTCACCGTCGAACGATTTCAATGTGAGATCGATTCCATCGCCCGCGTGCACGTCCACGGGGTGTTCGAGCGGCAGAAACAGCTGATCCCAGTGCGTCCGTCCGGCGGTGTCGTTGCTCAACATAACACCCGGAATCAGCGTCGCCGTGAACCATCCAATAAACCCGTGGAGCTCGCCGCCGCGGGTCATGTCGAACCGCGTCGTTCCTGACACGATCGAGGAAGACGCCGCAGCCAGATCGACGTCGATGACCGTTGCCGGCTGTGCCAGGAACCCTGCGGGATTGGCGTCCGCCAGGCACGGCCGGTTGGAGGCGAGCGTACGCATCGGGCTGAGATCGAAGCCGTATCGCTTTTCGTCCCACCACGCGACCTGCTTCGCGTACAGGGATGCCGTTTCGACGGGCGCGAGGCAGAGCGCAAGATGACGTGGAATGATCGTCGCGCCAGGCGTGAGCAGGCGCGCGCGGGCGTCCATGACGGAGCTGAGGATGTGTTCATCGAGCCCGAAGGGTCCGAGGGTCTCTGTCACGAGCACGTGAGCCCGTTCGGGCAGCTCCACCTGGGTGGAGCGGGCATGAATGATCTCGACGCGATCTGACAGGCCGAGATGCCGCGCAAGCATGGAGGGCACGCCTGCGTCGCCCTCCTCGATTGCGAAGACGCGCCGCGCGCCGGCCTCACACGCAAAAAACGCCAGGATCCCGGTTCCGGTGCCCAGATCGAGCACGACGCTGTCACGCGTGACCACAGAGCGGATAGCGCTGCGGTAGGCGTTGGTGCGAATGGTGTCGGCGAGAAGGTCCCGGTGAAACTCCGGCAGCATCAGTGGGTGAGTGCGTACAGGAAAGCGTTGATCCCCAGCGCGTATCCCCTCGGACCGAACGTCATGAAATACGTCGGGTCGTCGCCTTCGCGCTCCCACGCGTCGGCGATGTCCGTGTTGTGTGTCATCAGCATCATCAGGCGGCCGTTCCGATCGGCGATCCCCCGGACGTGCGGCACCGCGCTGTCCTCGCCTCGCTCTGATGTGCGCCCGCCCGAACGCATGAAGAACCCGATGTTCGGGATCTGGGGAATCGCAGAAACCTCGAACTGCGTGCGAAAAATCGGATGCTCGATCGGCAGGTCGACGATGGGATACTCGCTGGCCGGCAGCACCTTGCGCAGCTGGCTCACCCAGTGGTCCCACTGGTAGGAGCCCCAGAAATCATCGACCCACATAAAGCCGCCTTTGAGCAGGTACTCGCGCAGGTTCTCGGCTTCCATGTCGCTGATCAACGCAGAGCCGGGGGCGGACATCACCGCAACTGGGCAGCGGAACAATTCGTCGCCACCGAGGTTGACAAGCAGGTTCCTCGGCTGACGCGCCTGGTCGAAGCTGACGTTGGTCTTGGTGAGCTCCGACAACCGGATCATGATGTTGGTGTCGGCGCGAGGATAGTCGGTTCTCCAGCTGCCGCCATCTCCCTCGAATGCCTGCCGATAGACGACGCGGCAGTAGTGGAAGCGGCCGTCGAAATCCTCAGCCGCGGCGATGCGTGCGCCGCGGCCGAAGAAGCCGCCGCGGCCGAACTGGGCCCAGGCCACGCTGACGGACGCCGCGCAGATCGCGGCCGCGCCAACCAGGGTCAGCAGCCGCTTCGACAAGACGTGCCGCGAAGCCATCGGGACAAAGTGTAGCGCGAGCGATGCAGAAGGGCTCAACTGGGCGATAATCGACCGGCCTTTTGTCGTGGCGGACCTCGACGGTCCGCCCCGCATGTTCCAGGAGTTTTCCATGAGACTGCACCCGCTGTTTGTCGCCCTCGGCGTCATCGGTTTGCTGACAGGGATGGTCGTCGGCCAGGAAGACGCGGGTCCGAACCCGAAGGTGATTACCGGCCGCTCGAAAATCGCGACGAAGTACGGCATCGTCGCCGCAAGCCAGCCGCTCGCGGCGCGCGCCGGGGTGCAGATCCTCGAGCGCGGCGGCAACGCGATCGATGCGGCCATCGCGACCAACGCCGTCATGGGGCTTGTCGAGCCGCACAACAACGGCATTGGCGGTGACCTGTTCGCGATCTACTACGAAGCGCGCACCGGCAAATTGTACGGACTCAACTCCGGCGGGTGGGCGCCGACCGGCCTTACGCCGGAACTCCTGAAGTCGAAAGGGCTTCAGCGGATGCCGGGCGCCGGGGTCTACACCGTGACCGTCCCGGGCGTCGTGGCCGGTTGGGACGCGATGCGTACACGCTTCGGCAAGCTCCCGATGTCGGATCTCCTCGCGCCCGCGATTTTTTACGCCGACGATGGATTTCCGGTGACTGATGTCATCGCAGATGCATGGGCTGGGCAGACGCAAAAGCTTTCCGCCGATCCGAACGCCGCGCAGGCGTACCTGCCCAATGGACGTGCGCCGCGCGCCGGTGAAATCTTCAAGAATCCTCGCCTCGCCGCGTCGCTGCGCCTCATTGCCGCGAAGGGACCGGCCGGTTTCTACGAGGGGAAAACCGCGGATGCGATCGTCGCCACGTCGCGTGAGAAGGGCGGAACGATGACGCTGGCCGACCTGAAGGAGTTCAAGCCGGAATGGGTCGATCCGATTTCGACGACCTATCGCGGGTGGAACGTCTACGAGCTGCCGCCGAACACGCAGGGCATCGCGGCGCTGATGATGCTGAACGTGATGGAGCAGTATCCGCTCGCACAGTACGGGTTCCACAGCGCCAAGGCGCTCCACGTGATGATCGAAGCGAAGAAGCTCGCGTACGCCGACATGTTGCGCTACGTCGCGGATACGCGCTTCTCGAAAGTCCCGGTTCTGCCGATGTTGAGCAAGGAGCGAGGCAAGGATCGTGCTCGGCTGATCGATCCGGCGAAAGCGTCGTGCAGCGTCGAGCCCTCGAGGCTCGAAGGGCTGACGACAGCCACCGGCGGCGACACGATTTACCTGTCCGTCATCGACAAGGAAGGCAACATCGTCTCCTTGATTCAAAGCCTGTATTCGTCATTCGGCAGCGGGATTGTGCCGCCCGACACCGGCTTCATGCTGCACAACCGTGGCGCGCTGTTCACGCTGGAGAGCGGCCATCCGAACCTCCTTGCTCCGCGCAAACGGCCGCTGCACACGATCATTCCGGCGTTCATGTCGAAGGGTGACGTGAAGATCGGATTCGGGATCATGGGCGGGTTCAACCAGGCGCAGGCGCACGCCCAGTTTGTCGCCAACATCGCAGACTACGGCATGGACGTGCAGGAAGCCCTCGAGGCGGGCCGCTTCACGAAATTGACGTTCGACGGCTGCGATCTCTACGTCGAGGCGCTCGTGCCGGCGCAGGCGCGCACGCAGCTGACGGCGTTCGGACACAGGATCACCGTTGTGCCTCCGCGCAGCGGAGTGTTCGGGTACGGACAGGCGGTGATGAGCGACGGCACCGGCGTGCACTACGGCGGATCAGAACCGCGGCACGACGGGGAGGCCATTCCGGAAGCGCCACCGGTCTTTCAACGCTGATGAAGAAGTGTCCGTTCTGCGCCGAGCAAATCCAGGACGACGCGATCAAGTGTCGGTACTGCGGCAGCGCGCTGAGCGCTGCCGGATCGTTCCAGCCTGATGCGGAGCTGCAGCAGCGAATCCAGGCTGGCGACAAGATCGGCGCGATCAAAGTCGTCCGCGAGCGCACGAATCTTGGTCTGAAGGAAGCCAAGGACTACGTGGAGGCGCTCGAGCGCGGCAAATCGCCTTCCATTCCCGCACTGGCCGCCGGAACGGGTAGGAAAGCAAGCGGGTGCGGAACGGCGATGCTGTTCGTGGCCGAGGTGGTCTTCGTCCTCGTGGTGACGTTGGTGGCGCCACCTGCGTTCGCGCAGTCCGCGCCGCAAACGGATGATCCGATCCGCGTACTCGTGTCGCGCCTCGATCTCGAGAGATACAAAGCCACGATCAAGGGGCTGACACAGTTTGGCGACCGGCGCCAGGGGACTCAGCGCAACCGCGCGGCGGTCGACTGGATCGAGGCGCAGCTCAAGAGCTACGGCTGCACCAACACGGAGCGCCTCACGTACATGTTTCAGCCGGCGCCCCCGGCAGTTGTGCCTTCGCCACCGGTCCCGGCTCCTCCTGCCGCAAACCCGCCAACATCGGTCGGCGGAGGGCGCCCGCGCGGCAATCGGACCAGGACCGGCGTGAACAACGATCCCAACGCGCAGCCTGATCCGAAGCTGCGTGAACTGAATGCCGAGGCAACGGTGCCTGGACCGCGCGACGAGGTCTACTGCACGAAGATTGGCGCCACCCGCCCCGACGAGATGTACATCATCGGTGCCCACATGGACGGCATCGGCTGGGGCGAAGCGGCGAACGACGATGGGTCGGGCACCGCGCTGGTGATGGAGCTGGCGCGCGTGTTCAGCGCGCCGGATGTGCAGACGGAGCGATCGATTCGTTTCATCCTGTGGAACAACGAAGAGAGCGGGTTGAATGGCAGCCGCGCCTATGTCGCGCAGCGGCGGGACTTGAGAGGGCAGGAGCAGCCGGCTGGTTCCGGCAAGTATCCCGAGCCGAAATGGCTCGGCATGATCCAGCACGACATGATGCTCTTCGACCACGGGATGCCGCGTCCGGACGGCACGATGAGTCCTGAACAAAGGCCCGAAGCGGACGTCAACATCGAGTTCCAGTCCAACTCGAGGCTTGCCCCGGAATCACAGGCTCTCGCGTGGGTGTTCCATCGCGCGAACGAGAAATACGCGACCGACTATCCCGCATCCGTTGGTCCGCACATGACCAACACCGACTCGAACCCGTTCATGGACGACGTCGCCGCGATCAGCCTGCGCGAGAACGAGCGCGGCACGCAGATCGGCAGCGGGTGGGATCCACAGTGGCACCAGCCGACAGACGTGTTCGCGACGTACACCGACAAGGACTTCCGTCTGGGCCTCAACGCGGCGCAGACAACGCTCGGCGCGATTGCCGGGTTGACGGGCGCCACGCTGAAATAGGCTGGCGGCGGCCGTACGCTTTCGCTATCAGTCGTCGAGTTCCACCTTCGCGGCCGCAATGGTGCCGTCCGCCTGGCGTTGGCCCTTGACCTCGACAATGGTTCCGTTCTGGACGCGCGCGCACGTGATGCCGTCGAACTTGGTGTTTGCCGTTGTCGTCACCTTCGTGCCCTGCACAGTGAACGTCAGGCTCGGACAGGTACCGCTCAGGGCGGAGGCCGCGCCCTTCACCTCAGCCTCGTTTATCTCGTGATCCTTGCCGCGGTCCTCACGTCCGTTGCGCCGTTCGGAATCGACGTGAGCGTTGTTGCCGTTCAGCGTGATCGAGATGCGGATCTCGTCCTGCGCGCTGACCCCTGAGATCACGATCTTCGCGTTAGTCCCCTGGCCGCTGAATTCCAGCTGGACGTCCCCGGGTGGAACGCCAGTAAGAGTGAACTGACCCTGGCCGTCGGTCGTCGTCGAAATGTTGGTACCTGTGATTTTCACCGTGAGCGTCGACGTGGCGAGTGTGCCGAAGGCGTCGAGCGTGCCGGACGTCTCTCCTATGCCGGATACGCCGGCCGTATCTCGCGTCGTGATCGGCGCGGACGCGCCGTTGACCTGCCCGATGATGACGGCGCCAGATGCGCCAGCGCGAGTGACCGATGGTGCAGTCGGCGAGAGCGACGCGTTGCTGCCACAAGCGGCCGCGACGGCTGTGAAGATGGCGAGGAGAAGCACTCGAAAATGAACACTCGTCATTGCGTGATCCTCCGGAGACAAGGTTTGCGGCGTCGAGGGCAACGATTGTTCCCGCCGGGTGTTCAGACCGCAAGTCAAGCTATATCAACCAGATACGGTGACGATGACCCATGCAGACTTTGGAATGGCGTTGGGGCCAGGAAGCAAAAAAGGGTGACGGTGTAACGAGAACCGACTGGCGTACTTGTGGACACGCGGACCCGCGTGATCAGGGTTTCCGCGGCCGAGTGTAAGCTGAAGCCCGATGCTGCGGGACCCCGCCATTGTCTTGATCATCGGTTCGCTCTGGGCGGCGTCTGCCGCTGCATCCCAGAATGACTTCGAGGTCCAACGACAGGCTGCGCTCGATCGCGTAGCGCAGGTCGAGCAGGCGTACGCGGAGCGCCTGGGACCGCGCGGTGCGGAGTGGCGCCAGCGTGTGAAGACCGAGGAGCCCGCACTCCGCGACAGCCTCGACTGGTTCTCTCGCAATGCCGAGGGCGACCAGGCGTTACGCCTCGCGGTGCCGCTCGCCTACTTCTGGAGCTACGAAGGGCGTGTCGACGAGGCGCGGGATCTACTGACGACAATCCTGGGGCTGCCAAGCGCCCTGGCCCAGACGCAGATCCGGGCAAAGGGGTTGTACGACGCCGGTGCCCTCGCGCTGAGGCAGCGCGATCAAGCCGCTTCGCGCGCGCTGAACGCTGAGAGCCTGCGGATCTATCGACGACTGCAGGACAAGGAAGGGGCTGCCACGGCCCTCCTGGGTCTCTCACGCGCGGCGCTACGAGAGATGGACTACGCCTCGGTCCGGCGGTACGCCGAAGAGAGCGCCGTGCTGCGTCGCGACCTCGACGACAAGCCCGGACAGGCGGCCGCGATGCACATGCTTGCGGCTGTGGCTCGAATTCAGGGACAGTACGGCAAAGCGGCGGAGCTGTACGAGTTCAGCCTGGCTGCGAACCGCGCCGCGGGCTGGGACGTTTCGGTCGCCGCCGACCTGTTCAACCTCGGATACGTGAGGCTGCGTCAGGGGAACCCGGACGCGGCGAGAAAGCTGTTCACCGAAAGTTTGCGGAAGTACCGCGACCTGCAGGACGACGCCGGCATCGCCTACTCGCTTACCGGTTTTGCCTCGGTCGCGGTCGCGCAGAAACAGGGCACGCGCGCTGCGCGTCTCTACGGTGCCGCTCTCGCGTTGCTCGAGCGCTTCAACGTGACGTTCGACCCCGACGATCAGCTCGATATCGATCACTACACCGCGCGGCTCCTTACGCTCATGGCACCGGACACGTTCAGGGCGGCGTCCGCCGATGGACGGACCATCTCACCCGAGCGCGCGATCGCGCTTGCTCTTGGAGCGCCCTGAGCGACCAGTGGACCGTCGACGCCGGCGAGGCCGGCGGGCGGCTCGACAAGTTTCTTGCCGCCGCTGATCGGCTCGGCTCGCGCGGCCGCGCCGTTGCCGCGCTCGAACGCGGAAAAATCTTCCTGAATGCCGAGGAGATGGCGCTCGTGGATGCCGCCAGGCGTCTCGTTGCGGGCGATGTCGTGCAGGTCTGGATGGATCGGCCGGGCAGCGCCCGCCGCGCGCCGCGAAGCGAGACCGGAGATCTCGAAATCCTGTACGAAGACGATGCGCTGCTGGTCTTGAACAAGCCGGCCGGGCTGCTGTCGGTCCCGCTCGAGCGGAAGATGGGCGCGTCGTCGGTGTACGACCAGCTCGAGGACTACTTCCGTCCACGTGGGAAACGCCACCCGTTCGTCGTCCACAGGATCGATCGCGACACCTCAGGGCTGGTCGTGTTCGCAAAGGACGCACAGACGCAGGAGGCGCTCAAGGCGCAATTCCGCCGCCGCGAGCCGGAGCGCGTGTACCTCGCCGTCGTGTACGGTCATCCCGAGCCGAGGGCGGGCACGTGGCGCGATCGCCTGGTCTGGGATCACAAGGCGCTCATTCAGAAGGAGACCCACCCGCGCGATCCGGAGGGGACCGACGCCATCAGCGACTATCGCGTCGTCGAAACGTTTCGCGATGCGTCACTGATCGAAGTGCGACTCCAGACCGGGAAGCGCAATCAGATTCGCATCCAGGCGCGGCTGCGTGGCCACACGCTCGTCGGCGAGCGGCGCTACGTGTATGGCCCCGACGCG
>Ga0208185_1000019_pt1 | contig 93397 bp, 85 predicted proteins | sample EasRivMeERMLT700_FD_187532 | JGI IMG/M metagenome (GOLD analysis project Ga0208185, IMG submission 187532) | Soil microbial communities from meander-bound floodplain in the East River, Colorado, USA - East River MetaG ERMLT700 (SPAdes) (version 2) | ecosystem: Environmental > Terrestrial > Soil... | reverse complement strand
GCCACGTCCTAGCACCGCACCTGCCCAGGCTGCGGCGGAGTACCCCTGCCAGTCAGCCTGCGTCGTCGTTGCGGATGCCGGCGCAGGGGCGGCACCGAAGTGAAGAAGCCGGGTCTGCGTCCCGGAGTCGGTCTCGATTTTCAGCGTGTTGTCGTCCGCCCACGTGATGTGGAGCCGCCCCGGCACGCGCATGATCGCGGCCGCGCCATAGGAACGGCAGGCGTTACCCGACGCCTGGTCCTGCGCCGGATCCCACATGCCGGCAACGCGGCGCGCCTCGGCGTTTACAGGCAGCATCGAGAAGTCGCCCTTGGGTGGCATCTCCATCCGCAGATGCCAGTGTTCGGTCACCACCGCGACCCAGTACCCCGTGAGATCTTTCGGCGCGGCCGCGCGCGCGGTCGGTGGCGGTCCCCCAGCGCGCCCCCCGGGTGCCTGGGCGTCAGCGACGTGTGGCGACGCAAGGCCGACCAGCAGCGCGAGCGGCGCCAGGCAGATCCACCTGGTGCGCTGAAGCATCTACTGAACCCTGCCCTTCCACTCCCATCCATCGCTGGGCCGCTTCACGGTCGTAATGAGCAAGCGAGGGGCTGCCGGATCGCGCGCCGGCTCGCCGGTGACGACGATCTTGTCACCCGGCTTAAGCGACGTCCTCGTGATCTGCGCCTGGGACAACTGGCCTGTCGAACCCCATTCGAGGGCCCAGCTCTTTGTCGTCCCATCTTTATCCGTGACATCAATCTTCATGAACGAATGAGGATTCCGCCACACGAACTGCGTGACGACTCCCGCGAGCTCGACCTTCTGGGTGGAATCGTACTCGGCTGAGAACGAGTGATGCGCGAACACTCGACCGGCTCCGGTCAGCAGGACCACACCGGCGAATAGCGCCACGATTCTCCGTTTCATAACACGTCTCCTTTTCGAGCTACTTGCTGAGGCTTTGGTACGCCGCCTCTACGAACATGTCGGTCGTCCAGGCTCCCGTCTGTTTGCCATACCGCGCATCGTATTCGCGCGTCGGCTTTCCAGCCTTCACCTGCGCCAATGTCATCTTCTGGCGGATCATGTCCTGAATGCGGTCGCGAATGATGCTGACCATGTCGCGGTAGTACACAACGTCGGCGTGGTCGGAGATGCGTCCGTGACCCGGGACCACCAGTGTGCCGCCTGCCGCGTTGGCCTCAGGAACCGTGATGTCGATCAGTCGATTCAGGCTGTCCACGATCGCTTGAATGCTCCCACCGGCCTTGAGATCGATCAGTGGGTACCCAGTAAGGTCGAACAAATCGCCGGTGCTGACGACGTCGGATTTCCGGAACAGCACGATGCTGTTCCCGTCCGTGTTCGCCGTCAGGCGCACGATCACCACGGGTTCATCGTTGAAAAAGAGCCGCTTTTGAGGCGTCGAGTATGTGTTGTCCGGCCACGCCCCTTCCGGCCTCGGCGGCGTTTGCCCGGTCGCCGCTGCCATCCTGTGGAACACGGGGAGGGATGAGATGACAGACGCCCGATGCGTATCGAGTGCGCCCTGCGGGCCAGCCGCGTAGTTGGGCTCGCGAAACGGAACAATCTCACCCGTCGCGGCGATCTTCTCGTTTCCCCCGGTGTGATCCTCCCGTTCGGTTGTGTTGATGATGTACCTGAGCGGCTTCCCGTGTGAGAGTGTCGCGATGGCCGCGATCACCTTGTCACTCATCGAGGCGATCCCCGTGTCGACGATCAGGACGCCCTGTTCGCCGGCCTGCACAGTGATGTTGCCTCCTGCTCCGGCCAGCATGTACACATTGCCCCGGACCGGAAGAATCTCAACCTGCCCGGCGGCGGGCGCGGTTAGCTTCGGCGGCCAGACGGCCTGGGCGGCGCGATTCGGATTGGCCTGTGTGTAGACGTGCCCCGCCTCAAGGAATGCGAGACACGCGACGGCCGCTATCCACACGGAGATCCCGGGAGCCGTAGTCGGCGGGCGCTTCCGATCCCCGATCCCTGATCCCTGATCCCTCATCATGGCTGCTGCTCCGCGCCTCCAGCATAGACCTTGGCCGGTTTGGGCATCGCTTTCATCTTCACGATGTACTCGGGATACATCGTGGCTGCACCGCCAAGCCGTGGTTCATATGGAGTGCCGAATCGATCGGTCAGATCCTTGTTGAATGCGGGCAACGGACTCTTGCCAGGCAGGAAATGCGGCACCGTGCCCCGCGCAATTGCGGTTTCTGTCGCCTCCTCGCACGGATACGGATCCATCCGAAGCGAGGGATCGTTGACCCACATCATGGTGCTCCGGGCATACGGTTCGGTCATGAAGACGGAGTCGTAAAGAATGGAGGTCGCCTGCAGGTAGTCGCCCATCCGTCTCCACCGCGTGCGCACGATCGCGCGATCGCTGCGCATCAGTCCATTGCGCCGGATGTAGGCCTCCTTGAGATGAGTGGTCGTCACGACGAGCACGTCGCCGTCCCACTCGCCGGTCGAAAAGCCGCTCCACGTGTGGAGGGCATTCTCCGGAGGATGCGGGCGCCCGTCCATCCAGATCGTCGTTTCCTGCTCCTGTTGATTGAGGTGCCCGCGATAGGCGATGACTTTCTGAGTGGCCTGGTCAATGTCTGCCCAGAAGCGCAGTGCCGAGAGCGGGCCTTCGAGCGAGTAGTCCCAGGCGTGCGGGCGGCACGCCCATTCGGTGACGTCGAAGTCCTCCGGCGACCAGCTCTGGACCCGCCACCGGTCTGCATCCGTAACGGGCACACCCGCGATGTCACCCACCATCCCGCTGCCGTCCTGGTTGCGCGGGAGGGGGCGCCATACACCCATGAAATCCATCTGCGCCAGCGCTGGATGACTCCAGAGCGTAACCAGCAGGATGAGAAGCGGCACACGGGCTCGCTTCTGCAACAGACCGAGGCGCCCGAAATGCATACCGCTCGCTCCTCTAAGTGCCGGCGATTCTACCTTCGGCCGCACCGCCGGTCCACTCCCAACCCCACTAGGCCTCGTGCCTCGGGAGTTGGGAGTTGGTCGTTTGGGAGTTTCGAAAGCCTAGGCGAGTGCCGCGTTCGTCTTGATGACGCGCGCGACGATTTCCTTGAACTCCTCGGCCGTCAGCAGATCCTTCTTCTCGAACGACTTCGCCTTCACCGCCAGCAGAAGCGCCATCCGCTCTTCGTCCGTGATCTTGATGCCGGTCTTTTCGGCCCACTCGTCAATCGACGGTGGTCCGCTGTTCTTGCCGAGCACGATGTTCACCGGCTTCTGCCCGACCAGATCCGGCACGAACGGCACGTACTCGAGCGGGTGCTCCTTCCGGCACATGCGGACCCAGCCAGCGATGATCCCCGACTCGACTTCGTACAGCTTGTCGCCCACGATCGGACGGTTGGGCGGCTGCGTGACCTTCGCCAGATCCATGACGAACTTGGAGACCTCGACGAACTTCTCCGTCTTGATCCCGAGGTCGACGTCGTGGAGGGCGAGCAGCGACAGGACGACGTCTTCCATCGGCACGTTGCCGGCACGCTCGCCGAGGCCGGTGATCGTGGTGTGCGCGACCGATGACCCTGCGGCCAGGGCCGCCACGGTGTTCGCGACGCCGAGGCCGAAGTCCTGGTGACAGTGAATCTCGACCGGTTTCTTCAGGCGATCGATCACCTTGCCGACGACGTAGTGCACGGCTTCCGGCGTGCAGACGCCCAGCGTGTCCGCGATCGTCAACGCATCCATGTGCCCTTCGGTGGCGACCTGCGAAACGATGTCGAGGAAGCGATTGAGCTCGGTGCGCGTAGCGTCGATCGTGAAGAAGACCGTGTAGAGGCCCGCTTCCCGTGCCGCGATCGTCGTGTCGATGGACGACTTCATGGCGCGCTCGAACGACCAGCCGTAGGCGTTCTTGATCATGTGGTCGCTGGCGGGAATCTCGACGACCACGCCCTTGACCCCGCAGGCCTTGACGACCTTGATCTCTTCCGGGATACAGCGCGCGAACGCGAAGATCTCGGCCTTCAGTCCCAGGCTGGCGATGTCCGAGATGGCTGCCTTGTCCTGCTCGGAGACGGCGGGCATGCCGGCCTCGATCCGGTGGACCCCCATCGCGTCGAGCCTCTTTGCAATCGCGACTTTTTCCTCGCGCCGGAAGACCACGGCGGTCTGCTGCTCGCCGTCGCGCAGCGTGACATCGTGGATCTTGATATTTTTGGCGAACTTAAAGTCTTTCCGCACTTCCGGCAGGTGGTTCCAGGGGCTCGTGTACCACTTGTCCGTCTTCCAAGGTTCCTGCATGTTGCCTCCGAGCAAATTGTGAGCTTAGCAGCCGATCATCATACACGCCCCATCGTAGAAATGCGATACTGATTGGTTTGGGAAGTGCTTTCTACGGTGCACTTTGCGAGGAATCCAACCACGAAATATTTTTCAACCACGAAGGACGCGAAGAACACGGACCACTACCCGTGGTTTCATAGGACTAGATGCCCACGATCAGATTCAAGCTGAACGGCAAGGAGACAGAGACCTCGTACGAGCCTGGAATGCATCTGCTGGAGGTGCTGCGCGAAGGATGCGGCGTCGTTTCCCCGAAGAACGGCTGCGCGCCGGAAGGCGCCTGTGGCTGCTGCCTCGTCGTAATAGACGGTCGGCCGGCGCTCTCCTGCCTCAGGAAGCCGGAGCAGATGGCTGGCCATGACATTACGACCCTCGAAGGGCTGCCCGAGCTGACGCGCCAGACCATTGCCAAGGCGTTCGTGCTAGAGGGCGGCGTTCAATGCGGCTTCTGCATCCCAGGCATCGTCGTCCGCGCATCGCACCTGATCGAGCAGGGGAAGACCGACGACCGCGACGCGATCGCGAAGGCGCTCGACGGCCACGTCTGCCGCTGCACCGGGTACGGACGGATCATCGACGCGATTCAGACCGCCGGTGAGGCGATGAAGAATGGCGGGACGCTGCCGCGGCAGGAACCCCGGCGCCACTCGTTTTTCGGAGAAGAGTTCGGCCTGTCGCGCAATCCCGCGTTCAGGAGGGAACAGTGCGACGCGGACGGAGCCGCGAGCAACACCCACGGAATCGGATGCTCCACCGCGCGCGTCGGCGGCCTCCAGCAGACGCTGGGCGAGAAGCCGTTCGTAGACGACATGCGCGCGCCGGGAATGCTGCACGGCGCGATGGTCCTCTCAGAGCATCCGCGCGCGAAGGTGCTGGCCATCCACACCGAGGGGGCGGCGACCAGTCCTGGCGTCGAGCGCATCTTCACTGCGCGTGACGTACCCGGCGAGCGAGGCACGGGCCTCAATGTTCCTGATCTTCCGCTATTTGTCGCTGTCGGCGAGATCACCTGCTGCGTCGGCGACTTCATGGCGATGGTCGTGGCCGACACGCAGTTTCATGCGCGCCAGGCCGCCGCGAAGATCAAGGTCGACTACGAAGTTCTCGAGCCGATCACCGACCCGTTCAAGGCGCTCGAGCCCGGCGCGCCGCAGGTTCACTCTGCGGACACGCTGCGTCCCAGCCCGAATCTGATCGACACCATCAAGTTCGGCCGTGGCGACGTCGAGGCGGCATTTGCCACCGCGCCGCACGTGATCGAAGGGTCGTTTGCCACGCAGGCCGTTGAGCCTGCGTTCCTCGAGCCTGAAGCGTGCCTCGCCTACCCGCAGGGCAAACGCATCAAGGTCCATAGCGACAGTCAGGGCTCCGTGTTCGACCACAAGCAGATCGTGAAGGTCTTGAATCTGCCCGAGGAAGACGTGGAGATCGCCCTTGCGGCGAGCGGGGGCGCTTTCGGTGCGAAAGAGGAGCTGTCGATCCAGGCACAGACGGCAATGGCGGCCTTCCTCCTCGGCAAGCCCGTCAAGACGGTCCTGACGCGCGAGCAGTCGACCCAGCACCACGTCAAGCGTCATCCGATGTACTTGAAGTTCAAGGTCGCCGCCGATGCACAAGGACATCTGCTGGCCGTTCGCGCGCGCATTGTCGGCGATGCTGGCGGTTATGCCGGGACGAGCGGCAAATGCCTGCTCCGCGCCGCGTGCCATTCGTGCGGCCCGTACAGGGTGCCGAACGTCGACGTCGAGTCGCGCGCCGTCTACACGAACAATCCGACGAGCGGCGCGATGCGTGGGTTCGGCAGCAACCAGGCGCAGTTCGCCATGGAAGGCATGATGGACATCCTCGCCGACAAGATCGGCGTGGATAACTGGGACATCCGCGAACGGAACATCCTCAACCCCGGAGACGCGTTCGCCACGGGTCAGATCATGCGGGAAAGCGTCCGCGGCATGCGGGAATCGCTCGACGCTGTGAAGGAGATTTATAAGACCGCGAAATACAAGGGCATCGGATGTGGAATCAAGAGCACCGGCCTCGGGAACGGCACGACCGAGCTCGGCTACATCACCATCCGCGTCCTTGACCATGGACGGTTGGAGGTCCTCAACGGCTACACGGAGATGGGGCAAGGCATCTACACGGCTACGATGCAGGCTGTCTCCGAGGAGACCGGCTTGCCCGAGAGCATCATGACCGTCAGGTGGGACGAGGAGCACGGCACGAAGTGCGGCGAGACGTGGGCATCGCGAGGCACGACGTTGAGTTGCGCGGCGGCGCAGCAGGCGGCGCGGAAGCTTGCCGCGGATTTAAAGACCTCATCGCTGACAGACCTGGTGGGGCGCGAGTACACGGGAGAGGTTGTGTACAGCTTTACAACGCGGCCAGGCACTCCGGAAGCGGCGACCAACCCTACGACGCACCTGACTTTCAGCTACTCCACGCAGGTCGTGATCCTCGACGAGGACGGCCGGCTCGCGCGCGTCGTTGCGGCGCACGACGTCGGTCGCGCCATCAACCCGCGGCTCTGCGCGGAGCAGATGGAGGGCGGCGTGCACATGGGGCTCGGCTATGCCCTGTCCGAGAACTTCACGTCGAAGGGCGGCCGGCCCGACTCGTTGAAGATGCGCGATTTCGGTCTCGTGGCGGCCCGGCAGATGCCGAAGGTCGACATCATCCTGATTGAAGTCCCCGACGAAATCGGTGGCTATGGCGCGAAAGGCGTGGGCGAGATCGGTTGCGTGGCCACCGCAGGTGCCGTTGCCGACGCTCTGTTCTCATACGACGGCATCCGCCGCTTCCGTCTGCCAATGGATGATTCGCCGGCAGCCGCACCATCCGTACCGAAGTCCCGGCGCAAATCCGCGCACGCGCCGCCCCACCGCCCCGTGGAGGCGACTTCGGCGACATCCAGGGGATAACAGTCAGGGGCTGCTGGCGCTGTTGAGGCGGGCAAGCCCGGCGTGGTAACCTCGCAACCCAAACGCATGAAAGCATTTGAGTTCGTTGCCGCGAGGGATTCCGAGCACGCGGTGCAGCTGCTCGCCGAGCACGCGCCGTCCGCCAGGGTGATCGCAGGCGGCACAGATCTGCTGGCCGATCTCAAGTTCTCGTCCCATGTCCCGGGCGTGGTCGTCGATATCTCGCGCGCCCAGGATCTGAGAACCCTCGCGATTACGGACGAAGGGCTCAATATCGGCACCCTGGTGACGCATACCGAGATCATGTGCTCACCGCTCATCCGTGAGATGTTTCCGGCGCTGGTCGATGCGGCGCACACGATCGGCGCCGTGCAGACCCGCAACCTCGGGACCCTGGGCGGGAATCTTGTGACCGCCGTACCGTCCATGGATAGCGGTCCGACACTGGTCGCGCTCGACGCGAAGGTTACGGTCGCGGGCCCAGACGGCCGCCGGCAGATGCCGCTGACCGAATTCTTCGTCGGGCCTCGTAAGACGATTCTCAAGCCGGATGAACTGCTGGTCGAGATCATCATTCCGAAAGAGAACCTCGGCAAGCCGACTCATTTTCTGAAGTTCGGTCTACGCAAGGGACAGGCGCTCGCACTGGTCAATGTGGCGGCCAGCTTCTGGGTCGACTGGGACAAGAATGTCTTCATCGCGCCGCGGATCGCGCTCGGGGCGGTGGCGCCGAAGGTGATTCACGCTCCGTCGGCCGAAGCGTACCTGGAAGGTCGCGAGATCACGCCGGACGCCATGGCCGAGGCCGGTCGCCTTGCCGTCGGTGATGCCAAGCCGATCAACGATTTCCGCGCCTCCGCCGGCTATCGGCGGGACATGATCGCAGTGCTCACCAAACGGGCATTGGAAGGCGCGTATGCGCTGGCGCAAGCAAAGCGTAAGAAGACGTAAGAAGGCGAAAGGCGAGTCCAATGGTTACCGTCACCATCAACGTCAACGGCGAAAGGCGCACGGCATCCGTGCCGCCCGAGACAACGCTGCTCAAGCTGTTGCGTGAAAGCTTCAATCTGACGGGCGCCAAGCTCGGTTGCGACGTCGGCGATTGTGGCGCCTGCACCGTCATCGTCGACGGCAAGCTGGTCAACTCGTGCCTGATGCTCGCCGGCCAGGTCGACGGTCTCGACGTGCTGACCATCGAGGGCCTCGCCACCACGGACCGGCTGCACCCAATTCAGAAGGTATTCGAGGAGAAGGGTTCGCTGCAGTGCGGGTTCTGCGGGCCAGGCGTCATCATGTCGACCAAAGCCCTGCTCGACCAGAACCCGAATCCGACGCTGCACGAGATCCGCGACGCGCTTGCCGGAAATCTGTGTCGCTGCACCGGCTACACCAAGATGATCGAGGCGATCCAGGCCATCGCACGCGAAGGGACCATCGAACGAGCGACGGCGAAGTCCGCGTAGCCGCAGTAAGGCAGTAAGAGGGAGAGGGTGAGAGGATAGACAGACCCATGGACACGAAAACAGTAGTCGCAGAGAAAGAATCGTCGCTGCTGGACGCCGAGGAGTTGATGCGGGCGCCCGCGGCGGCACCCCTGGTGACCTTCCCTCTCGAAGTCCGGGTTACTGAGGCCAGTCGTCAGACTCCCGCCGTCGGTCAGCGCGCCATCCGGCCCGACGCCCGTCTGCACGGACTTGGGCAGACCAGGTACATCGACGATTTCTATCTGCCGGGAATGCTGTACGCCAAGATCAAACGAGCGGGCGTCGCGTCCGCGCGGATCATCAGCGTCGACACGAAGGAAGCCGAGGCCATGCCGGGCGTCATGGCGGTGATCACCGGTCGTGATATTCCCGTCAATTCGTTCGGACCGTCGTTGAAGGACCAGCCGGTGCTCGCCGATGAACGCGTGTTTTACGCCGGCGACGGGGTTGCCGCGGTGGCAGCGGTGACGGAGCAGATCGCCGCCGAGGCGCTCGACAAGATCAAAGTCGAGTACGAAGAGCTGACGCCGGTCCTGGATCCGCTCGAGTCTTTGAAGCTGGAGACACCCGGAGTACACGCTCCGAGCGCCAACATCTACGGCCACAAGATCATCAAGAAGGGCGACGTCGAAAAGGGATTTGCGGAGTCCTACCGCATTTTCGAGGGCACCTTCCGTACGCAGATGGTCGAGCACGTCCCGTTGGAGCCCCATGCGTCGGTTGCCACCTGGGACGCCAACGGCCGTCTCACCGTCTATTCAACACTCGGACGGATCACGCTCGGCCGCGCGGACATCGCGCGCACGCTCGGTATCCCGATGAGCCGCGTCCGCGTCGTCGCGACTATCGTCGGCGGCAATTTCGGCGGCAAGAACGAGATCACCACGGAGCCGGTGGTCGCGCTGCTGTCGAAAAAGACCGGCCGCCCGGTCAAGTGCACCTTCACGCGCCCCGAGGAGTTCCTCTCGTCGACGACGCGACATCCGCTCATCATGGACTACAAGACCGGCGTCACCAAAGAGGGCAGGATCCTGGCGCGCCAGATTCGCCTGGTCCTCGACGGCGGCGCCTACTGCTCGTGGAGCGAGACGACGCTCGGCAAGGCGTGCATTCTGTCGGCAGGCCCGTACGTCATCGACAACCTCTACGCGGAAGCCTTCGTGGTGTACACCAACAAGACCATGACGGGCGCGATGCGCGGATTCGGCGCTCCGCAGGTGTGCTTTGCCTACGAATCGCACTTGGATGACATCGCCAAAGCGCTGAACATCGATCCGCTCGAGATTCGTATGCTCAACGCGCTCAGGGAAGGTTCGCTGAGCCCGACCGGTCAGACGTTGCATAGTGTGGCCGTAAGGGAGTCACTGATGCAGGCCGCGCAGCGCTTCGGCTGGAACGAAAAGAGCAACGGGCACGGAGCGCAGGCATGAAGCGGCGCGGACGCGGCATCGCCTGCATGTGGTATCCGATTGGCTTCACCGTTGCGGCCAATCCGAGCGCTGCGGTGGTAAAGGTCAACGAGGACGGCACCGCGACCCTGCTCACGGGCACGGTGGAGACAGGCCAGGGATCGCTCACCATCCTGGCCCAGATCGTGGCCCAGGAACTTGGAATCGCCACCGAGGATGTCCACGTGGTGTCGGCCGACACCGATACGACCCCGATGGACACCGGCGCGATCGCGAGCCGCACTACGTACGTGACCGGCAACGCGGCCCGACTTGCGGCTGAAAAAGCCAAGTTGATGATGTTCGATGTCGCGGCGCCCTTGCTGAAGGTGAAACCCAATCAGCTCGAGGCCAAGGACCACAGGATCTTCGTCAAGGGGTACCCGCAGCGCAACATGCACATCGGCGACGTCGCCAACCACGCGCGCATCGTCACCGGCGAGCCGCCGATCGGCAGCGGCTATTTCAATCCCGCGACTGTTGCCCTCGATCCCGAAACGGGACAGGGCAAGCCGTTCGCCACCTACGTCTACGCCACCCAGATCGCCGAAGTGGACGTCGATGATGAGACTGGCGAAGTGGAAGTGCTCCGCGTCGTCGCGTCGCACGACTGCGGCACGCCCATCAACCCGATGCTCGTTGAAGGACAGGTCGAAGGCGGCATCTCGATGGGGGTCGGGTTCGCGCTGCAGGAAGAGATGCTGTTCGACGCCAAGGGCCGCAATATCAATCCCAACCTCACCAACTACATCATGCCGACGTCTCTCGACATGCCGGACATCCAGGTCGACATCGTGGACAACTACGACGAGACCGGGCCGTTCGGCGCCAAAGGTGTCGGCGAGCCGACGTGCGTGTCGACGGCGGCGGCAATCCTGAACGCGTTCACGATGCGGTCGGCGTGCGCGTGACTTCGTTGCCCGCCACCGCCGAGAAGGTGTACGCCGCCATCAAGGCGAAGCGCGCCCAGGAATCGAAACAGATTGCAGCTGCCGGCTGAAGCCCTTTTTTCTATTGACGAATTGACGAATTTACGAATTTATGGATTGGAATTGGTCATTTCAATTCGCCAAATCAATTCGTCAATTCGTCAATTCGTAAATTTCCCAATTTGCTTGGATGGTGCGAGATGAGTGATTTCGTGAGATGGAACGACCAGAAGATCGACCCTGCTTCGGGAATGGACATCAGCTTCCTCGGGAAGCCCCACCAGGGGGATCCACGCCGCCTGTACAGCCAGACCGGAGCTGACTGGCAGCACCGCGTCGACTTCGATCGCCTTCGCCGCGAGCGGCTCGAGAAACTGCAGGCGGAGATGAAGGTCGAGCATATCGGCGCGCTGGTCCTGTTTGCGGGCGCCAACATCCGTTACGCCACCGCCTCGTACCAGGGAAACTGGAAATACAACATCAACATCCGTTACGCGGTGGTGCCGGCAGAAGGGAAGCCCACGCTGTTCGAGACGGCGGGCTCGGACCTGCAGTGCGCGAAGATCGACCTGCCGTGGATGGCCGGCCGTATCCGCCCCGCAATCACGTGGCAGTGGGCGGAGGGGGCGGTGCCGTACATGGCGGGCCGCATGGCCGACAGCGTCATGGAAGTGCTGAAGGAACACAAGGTCGAGAAGGAGAAGATCGGCATCGACAACCTCGACATGCCGGCCTTCGAGGCCTTTCAGAAGCTCGGGCTGAACATCGTCAACGGCTGGCCGACGGTATCGCGGGCGCGCGTGATCAAGACGCGCGACGAGATCGAGCTGCTGAAGCAGGCGTCGAGCATCGGTGACGCCGCGATGTGGAAGATCAAGTACGAGTGGCTGAAGCCGGGCGTTCGCGAGCGCGAGATCGAAGCCAAGGTGCACGAGTTCATGCTCGAGCGCGGCTGCGAGATCATCTACGACATCATCGTGGCGTCGGGCGGTAACACGAGCCCGTACCGCCGGTGGGCAACCGACAAGCTCATTCGCCAGGGCGATCTGGTGATCGTCGACATCAACGCGGTCGGGCCGTCCGGCTACTTCATCGACTTCGTGCGCTGCTTCAAGTGCGGCGGCGCGCAGGGCATGAAGATGACCCAGAAGGAAATCGATCTCTACCGCGAGGTGTACGACTCGATGTACGCCGGGATCGCGCAGCTGAAGCCGGGCAATACCACGTCAGATGTCGCGAAGGCGTTCCCCACGTACGACGACGACGAGTACGGGACCGTGACGCTGCAGCAGTTCGCGCACAGCATCGGCATCACGCTGTACGAGGGCATGTGGATGTCGCGCGCGTACTCGATGAAGTATCCGGCTCCGATCAAGGAGAACATGTACTTCGCGATCGAGACGTTCGCCGGGCACCCGTACCTGGAGCAGACGGCCCGCCTCGAGGAAAACGTGCTCGTGACGGCGGACGGCCCGGTGGTCTTCACGCGCATGGAGCATATGGAAGAGGCGATGAAATAACCCAGATGGCACAATATCTCGTCGCAGTCGCCGACTCTGTTTTCCCGAACCTGGATCCCGCGCGCGAGGTGCTCTCGACAATCGGCGCCGAGCTGCAGATGGCGTCGGAGCCGACGTCCGAGGGCGTGCTCAAGGTCGCGGCGGGCGCTGATGCGCTCCTCGTCACCTACGCCAAGATCACGGCCGACATGATCCGGCAGATGAAGAAGTGCCGGATCATCTCGCGCTTCGGCATCGGGGTCGACAACGTCGACCTGGCCGCCGCCACCGAGGCCGGCATTATCGTCACGAAGGTGCCGGACTACTGTATCGATGAGGTGTCGGACCACGCGATGGCGCTGCTGCTCGCCGCCGTCCGGAAGATCCCGATGGCCACCGAACAGGTGCACTCGGGCACGTGGAAGATGCCGAACTTTGTTCCGATCCACCGGCTGCGCGGGAGCGTCCTAGGTCTCGTGGGATTTGGCAGGATTCCGCAGCTGGTGGCCCCGAAGGCCCAGGCATTCGGGCTTCGTGTCGTTGCGTACGACCCGTACGTGCCGGCGGAGGTGTTCGCGAAGGCGGGTGTCGAGCGCGTCGAATTCCCGCAGCTGCTGAAGATGTCGGACTTCGTCTCGATTCATAGCCCGCTCGTCCCGGAGACGAAGGGACTGTTCAACGCCGACGCGTTCAAGCAGATGAAGAAGACCGCGTACGTGGTCAACACGGCGCGCGGGCCGATCATTGACGAAGCGGCCCTCGCGGTCGCGCTCGATGCCGGAGATATTGCGGGCGCGGCGCTCGACGTCATGACGCAGGAGCCACCGGTGAATTCGCCGCTCATCGGTAACAGGAAAGCAATCCTCACCCCTCACACCAGCTTCTATTCGGAAGAATCGCTGGTGGAGCTGCAGACGAAGGCGTCGCAGGAGGTCGTGTCTGTGCTCTCGGGGAAACCGCCGCGGAATCCTGTGAACCCTGAGGTCATGCAAGTTCAAAGTAAGAAGTGACACACTTTTCCACTCACTTGAACTTTCCACTTTGAGCTTGAATTTTCCGGTTCAGGAGTGACCCAGTGAAAGCCATGGTTCTGCGGGCGCCGTCCGATCTCGTCCTCGACGAGGTCGCGCGGCCCCAGCCGGCCGCCGGCCAGGTGCTTGTTCGCATCACCCACAGCGGCATCTGCGGAACAGACTGGAAAATCTATAGCGGCTCGATCCCGGTGACTTACCCCCGGATCATGGGGCACGAGATGGCCGGAGAAGTCGTTGCCGTAGAGGCGGACCTTCAGGGCCGCCTTGGCCGGCCGCTCGTCCCCGGAGACCGCGTCATCATCGATCCCGAAACGTACTGCGGCACCTGCTTCCACTGCCGGATTGGACAGACGAATCTCTGCCCGAACGGAACGCTGATCGGGCGTGACACCAACGGCGGCTTTGCCGACTACCTGATGGTGCCGGCAAGCCAGGTCTTCCGCCTGCCCGATTCCATTGACGATCGCACGGCGCCGATGATCCAGGTGCTGACGACCTGCCTGCACGCGCAGCGGCAGGTCACCATTTTTCCGGGTGACTCGGTTGTCGTCCTCGGGCTCGGTGTCACCGGACAGCTCCACGTCCAGCTCGCGAAGGCGCGCGGCGCGCGAGTGATCGGCGTGACGCGCAGCGCAGAGAAGCGCGCGATGGCCGAGAAGCTCGGCGCGGATCTCACGATCCCTGGCGGAGACGAGGCGATTCAGAAGGTGAAGGACGCCACCGAGGGACGCGGCGCCGATCTCACGATCGAGACGACGGGTGTGATGAAGCAGCTCGCCGAATCGGTGCACATGACACGCTTCGGCGGAAAGGTGCAGATGTTCGGCATCTACACCGTCAAGGAGGGCGCGTTGCCCTTCTACGATCTCTATTTCAAGGAGATCTCGCTCATCACCGCGCGCGTGGCGAAGGCCGAGGATTATCCGGCGTCCATCGCGCTCGTGGAACGCGGACAGGTGCGGCTCGAGCCGCTCGTCAGCGACGTCATGCCGCTCGGCGAGCTGAAAGCCGCGATTGGCATGCTGGCTTCGGACAGCGGGCAGCGGATGAAGATCATCCTGGATCATTCTTGATTCGGGACTCGGGACTCGGGATTGGGGATTCGGGATTCGGGATTCGGGATTCGAGATTAATCAACCACGAAGTCCGCGAAGGTCACGAAGCATAATGGGCCTTCGTGTCCATCGTGACCTTCGTGGTTAATTACGTGAGGAGCAGGAACATGAGCAAGACACTGAGGTTCGTCGGGACAGGAGTGCTCGCGATCGTGGCGGCGGTCACGATGGCGACGACCGTGCACGCGCAGGCGGCCATGCCCCTCGCAAAGGCGGTCGTCTCGGACGAGGTCGCGGGACGCACGCTGATGAAGATGCAGATCAACTCGACCGTCGCGCGTCAGCTCGTCGACGCGTGCCTCGAGTTCGCGCGCACCCAGCCGAACGGCCCGGGGACGTACGGCATCTTCGTCCTTGCCCCAACGGGCGACATCGTCGATGCGCACGTCATGGACGGCGTGTTCCCGATCGGCGCGGAGACAGGGCTGATGAAGGCTCAGACAGCGCTGTACGCGCGCACGCCGTCGAGCGTCGTTGCGTCGCGCTTCCCGACGCTCGATGGGCGCGCGATTCGCATGGATCTCGGCAAAGCGCAGGGCCTGTCGTACTACTTCGTCGGCGGCGGCCTGCCGATCGTCGTTGAGAAGCAGTTGATTGGCGCCATCGGCGTCGGCGGCGGCAACATGGATGAGATGTGCGCCTACACCGCGCTCACGAAGGTACTCGGCCCGCAGCCCCCGCTGCCCGTGCCGAATCCACCGGCAGCTGGTGCGGCTCCGGGTGCAGGCGGCGGCCGCGGCGGCCGCGGCGGACAGCCCCAGTAGCACGAAGACAGGGTTAACCACGAAGGTCACGAAGGACACGAAGGTAAACACGAAGCAATTTCCTTAACTTTGTGTTCTATGCTTCGTGATCTTTGTGTCCTTTGTGGTTGAGTACGTCTTTGTGCCCTTGACGGCTGGTCTGCAGTCCTTCCTCAGATGATCTACTTCATCACGCAGACGCTGAACGGCCTCTTCTCCGCGGCGCTGCTGTTCCTGATCGCCAGCGGGCTGACGCTGGTCTTCGGCGTGATGAGAACCGTCAACATCGCGCACGGCTCCTTTTACATGCTTGGCGTCTATGTCGCGTGGACGGTCATCACGCGCACGCAGAGCCTGTTTCTCGGCACGCTCGCGGCCATCGTCATAGTCGGGGCCGTCGGCTACGTCGTGCAGCGCGTCTTCCTCCGCCGCTTCGGCGCACAGCCGCTGGCGCAGATGATGATGACCATGGGGTTCGCGCTCCTCTTCCGCGACGGGGCGTTCATGATCTGGGGGGGCGATGCGTTCACGCTCCCGTATCCTGCAGCGCTGCGCGGATCGATGGACGCCGGCGGTGTCGTGTTTCCGATCTACCGCCTGTTCGTCATCGTCATTGCGGCGGTTGTCGCGGTGTTGCTCTGGCTCGTCAATGAAAAGACGCTGATTGGCGCACGGCTGCGCGCGGCGGTCGACGACCCCGAGATGGCGGGCGCCACCGGCATCAATGTGGCCCTGCTGTCGGGTCTCGTGTTTGCCGCGGGTGCAGGACTTGCCGCATTCGGCGGCGTGATGGGCGGCCCCATTCTGGGTGGCTATCCAGGCATGGATTTCGATCTGCTTCCGCTGGCGCTCGTCGTCGTGATCATCGGCGGAATGGGAAGCCTGCAGGGCGCGCTCGTGGGAAGCGTGGTCGTCGGGATGATCGACAACTTCGGCAAGGCGCTGGTGCCGGAACTGTCGTACTTCACGCTGTTCGCGCCGATGATCATCGTCCTCGCGCTGAAGCCGACGGGACTGTATGGAAAGGTTTAGCGGGGCGGACGTTCACGTCCGCCGATCGTTCTTCGCCCTTGCCGCGATCCTACTGGTCGTGCTGCCTCCATTCCTGACGTCCTACTGGGTCGGGCTGATGACGCAGATGCTCATCTTCGCAATCCTTGCGATGAGCCTCGACATCCTGCTTGGATACACGGGCCTGCCGTCGCTTGGCCACGCGGGAATCTTCGGGGTCGCCGCGTACGCCGTCGCCGTGCTGTCCACCAGGTATCAGGCGGGCCTGTTCACGTGCGTGGTGAGCGCTCTCCTCGTCGGCACGCTGCTCAGTGCTGTGCTCGGGCTGCTCGTCTCGCACGTACGGCAGGTGTATTTCCTGATGATCACGCTGGCCATTGGCATGGTGCTCTGGGGCGTGAGCTACCGCTGGATTCCGATGACGGGCGGCGACAACGGCATCTCCGGCATTCCGCGTCTCGAGGCGCAGGTCGGGCTTCCGGCCACTGGACCGATCCCGTTCTACTACGTTGCCGTGATCGTCTTCGGCGTCTGCAGCCTGGCGCTCGGCCTCCTTGTCAGCTCGCCGTTCGGGTACACGCTGAGAGGCATACGCGAAAACGAACCGCGGATGCGCGCGCTCGGCTTCAATACCTGGCTGCATTGCTATCTGAGCTACGTCATCGCCGGTTTTTTCGCGAGCGTCGCGGGCATCGTGTGGGCGTATTACAACGGGTTCGTGAGCCCGACCTACCTCGATCTCACCGCCTCGTCTGAACTGTTTCTGATGGTGACGCTCGGCGGACCGGGCACGCTCGCGGGTCCTGTCTTCGGCGCGGGTGCAATCGTCCTGTTGAAGAACGTCGTGAGCGCGTACACGCAGCGGTGGCTGATGATCCTCGGCATCGTCTACATCGCCACGATCCTCGTCGCGCCGCAGGGATTCTGGAACCTCAGATTCGGAGGGGTCCGGCCGCAGCCGGACGCGACGCGATGATCGTCATCCGTCGCCTAGCATCGGTAGTGTCCGGCTTCAGCCGGACCATGGTGGTCCTCGCCAGCCTGCTTGCCGCCGCGGCGGCGATCGTCACCGCGCAGACACCTGCGGGCCCGATCAAGATCGGCTTCATGGTGCCGCTCTCCGGCGCATACGTCCAGAACGGGCGCGACATCCTCAACGGGTTCCAACTGTATCTCGACGAGATCGGCTACAAAGCGGGCGGACGCCAGCTCCAGCTGATCATCGAGGACGATGAGGCGATTCCGGCCGTCGGGCTGACCAAGGCGCGAAAGCTGGTCGAGCGTGACCAGGTCGACGTGATGGCGGGGACGCTGCTGACGTCCACCGGCTACGCGCTTGCGCCGTACATCGAGTCGGCGCGGATCCCGATGATCTATCCCGTCTCATCGGCCGACGACCTCACGCAGCGCCGCCGCTCGAAATGGATCGTGCGGACCGGCTGGACGGCCAGCCAGCCCAATCATGCGTTCGGCGAGTACGCGTACAAGACTCTGGGGCTTCGCACGGTCGCCACGATCGCGCTTGACTACGGATTCGGCTGGGAATCGGTCGGTGGCTTCAAGCGGACGTTCGAGGAGCAGGGCGGACGCATTACGAAGGAGCTCTGGGCGCCGGTCTCGGTCCACGACTTCGCCCCGTACCTCGCGCAGGTGCCGCGCGATGTCGACGCGGTCTACACGTTGGTTCTCGGCCGTGCCGCGCTGCAGTTCATGCGGCAGTACGAGGAGTTCGGCCTCAAGGGGCGTGTGCCGCTCATTGGCGGCGGCACGTCAACCGACGAGCACGCGCTGCCGTTCATGGGGGACGAAGCCATCGGCGCCGTCACGGCGCTCCACTACAGCGCTGCGCTGGACAATCCGGCGAACAGGAAGTTCGCCGCTGCGTACCGGGCTCGTTTCAACAAGGTGCCCAGCTACTACTCGGAGAGCATGTACACGGGCGGTAAATGGCTCGTGGCGGCCATCGAGGCGCTGCACGGGCGCGTCGAGAATCACGAGGCGCTGCTCGATGCGCTGCGGAAGGCGCGGGTGACCGACGCGCCGCGCGGGCCGGTATCGCTCGACGAGTACGGCAGCCCGATCCAGAACGTCTACATACGCAAGGTTCAACGGCTCAACGGCGAGCTGCAGAATGTGGTCATCGACACGTTCCCGAATGTCTCGCAGTTCTGGAAGTACAACCCCACCGACTATCTGAAGCAGCCGTTGTACGCGCGATGAATGCTTCGTCCCCCTGCCTGGCGCTGGAGAACGTCTCGAGGGTCTTCGGTGGCTTGAAGGCGGTCGATGGAGTGAACCTGTCTATTCGCCCGGGCGAGCGTCACGCGGTAATTGGCCCCAACGGCGCCGGCAAGACAACGCTGTTCAACCTGATTAGCGGTGAGGTTCCCGCGACGGAAGGGCGAATCATCCTGTTCGGCGAAGACGTGACACGCCTGGCGCCCCATCAGCGCGCGGCACGCGGCATTGCGAGGACCTTTCAGATCACGCGGCTGTTTTCGAATCTCACGGTCCTCGAGAATGTACTCCTGGCCTGCGAGGCACTCGACCCGGCAAAGTTCAGCATGCTTCGCCCGCTGATGTCGTCGCGGGATCTCGTGGCGCGCGCCGACACGATGCTCGGCAACTTCGGATTGATGCCGCTGCGCCATGAGTACGCACGCAATCTGTCCCATGGGGATCAGCGGAAGCTCGAGGTGACGCTGTCCATGGCCGGGCACCCTCGCGTCCTGTTGCTCGACGAGCCGATGGCGGGACTCTCTCCGGCAGAGAGCCAGTCGATGCACGCGCTCCTGGCCAGACTCGATCCGTCGACTGCGGTGCTCCTGATCGAGCACGACATGGACATGGCGTTCGCCTTCGCGGAGAACGTGACCGTGCTTGCGCAGGGACAGGTGCTCGCGCAGGGGCGCAAGGACGACATCAGCGCGAACCCCGCTGTGCAAGAGATCTATCTAGGGACGAAGGCGAAATGAACCACGAAGATCACGAAGAATTCCGACACAAGCCACAGAGACACAGAGTCACAGAGATCAAAATTCCTCTGTGTCGCTGTGACTCTGTAGCCCGTGATCGTGAGGCTGCGCGTCATAGCCGTGCTCTCCGTCACTGACGTCCACACGTACTACGGCGATAGCCACGTCCTGCAGGGCGTCACGATGCGTGTCGATCGCGGCACGGTGGCTGCGGTCCTCGGCCGCAACGGCGTCGGCAAGACGACATTGTGCCGGTCGATTGTCGGATTCACGCCAGCGCGCAGCGGGCGCATCGTGTTCAACGACGTCGAGACGACGCGGCTGCCGCCGCACCGGATCTCCGCGCTGCGGATCGGCCTGGTCCCGCAGGGACGCCGGATCTTTTCGTCTCTGACCGTTGACGAGAACCTTGCGATCGCAGCTCGACCGCCGGCAGCCGGCAACTCGTGGAATCTCGACAAGGCGTTCGCTGTGTTTCCTCGCCTCGGCGAACGTCGGAAAAACCGCGGCAACCAGTTGAGCGGAGGCGAGCAGCAGATGCTCGCCGTCGCGCGGGCGCTCGTGGCCAATCCTCTTCTCCTCGTCATGGACGAGCCGACCGAGGGCCTGTCGCCGCAGATGGTGGCCGAAGTCGCCGGCTTGATTCGCCGCTTAAAGAGCGAGGGCACCGCAGTCCTCTTGGCGGAACAGAACGCCGCATTCGCCGTCACCGTTGCCGATGTCGTGCACGTGATGAGCAAAGGAACCATCGTTCACTCATCGGATCCCGCCGCGTTGTGGGCCAACGAAGAGATCAAGGCCCAGTACCTGGGTGTCCCGAAAGCCACTTCTTTGCATTGACGCGGTAAAAGCTAGCACGCGACAGGGCTCCCCTATTAAGTCTGCTTAAGTCTGCCTAATTCTGCCGCGTGGCCATGGGCGACGACCAAAGTCATCTACTAGGAAATCTTCCGACGCCCTCGGGCAGGTGTTCGCACGATTTCCGAGACGCTCAGCGGGCCTGAATCTTGCTACATGTGGCTTGTTCTCGCCAATTTTTCTATTTCGAAACTTGAGCGCCTGGAGGCCCTATGACGTTTCGCCGGTTGGTTGTCGTCGCGTTCTGCGTGTTGTCCTTTCTCGGCTCGCGAAACGCGGAGGCCGCTCCGATACTCCTGGGGCAAATGGTTGAAGTCAGTTACCGTTTTCCGGATATCAATACCGTGTTTAACGGGAACTCCGTCAATGTTCTGGTTGGCGCCGGAGTCGAGGTCTCTAACTTTCCGGTGGGCGACCCGCGGACGAACATCGATTTGTCGGACACCAACATCTTCGTCACCTATAATTCGGCGTCGACTTGGACGGCCACTGCTTTTAACGGACTTCGATTTTTTGATGTGAACGGCACAATCCCAGCGATTAGCTCGGTGACTATCAACGCCGCCACCAACCTGGGGGGACTCGACCTCTCCCGGATCACGTTTGACGCTGACCACATCTGGGTTAATTGGCAGGGACTTGCTTTCAACCAGCAGTCGATTGTGTCGCTGGACGTGAATGCGACAGCAGTGCCAGAACCAGCGACGATGCTGTTGCTCGGAACCGGCCTGGTCAGCTTGGGGTTGCGCCGGATGAGGCGTAAGGCTTAGACGCCTTCTGAAACCTGGGAGACGCACGCAGGGCGCGCGTGCGTCTCGTTGTTCCGCTCACCATTCATTCCCCGAACTCACGAAGAGCCTTCGAGGTTTTCCGCGGCTTGCCTTTCCGCATGTTGACACTTCGCCAAGCGGATCTGGAGAGGCGCAGCGACTCTGATCCTCCGTAGCGCGACCAATGCCAACGCCACGGAGAGAACATCGAGCACGGCCCCTCGTGGAGCATGCCGGTGGCGACCGCAACGAGCGCCATCATCCCGCCCGATCCCAAAGGGCCCACCAGCCAGATCGACCGACGCGGGTCTGGTAACGCCATCCCCGGTATGAGCGAAGTCTTTGATCGGCAACCCATATTGAGGGGCGAGCTCCTTCGACTGAGACCGCTTCGACCGGAAGACTGGGATGACCTTTACGCGGTCGCTTCAGATCCGCTCATCTGGGAACAGCATCCGAGCAGAGACCGCTACAAGGAGGAGGTGTTCAAGGGATTCTTCAGCGAGGCTCTGGCGTCGGGCGGAGCGTTGATCGCCATTGACGCCAAAGACGGCCGCGTCATCGGCTCGTCGCGATTCCACGGATATGACAGAGAAAAGAGCGAGATCGAAATCGGCTGGACGTTCCTGGCCAGGTCCTGCTGGGGAGGCATCTATAACGCGGAAATGAAGGAGCTCATGCTCCGGCACGCCTTCAAATTCGTACAGAACGTTGTTTTTGTGATTGGGTCACAGAATTTGCGATCGCAGAGGGCCGTGGAGAAAATAGGAGCGGTTCGTGTGGGATCAGGGCCAAGAGCCGACGGAACCGGCCAGGACAGTTTTCTCTATCGAATCCTTGCGCCACGTTCGCCTTCGGCCAAGGACTGACACATATTGAGGCCGATCTTTTTTCGGTCGGCTTCGGAGTTCCGGCGGTGGCTCGAGAAGCATCACGACACCGCGCGGGAAATCTGGGTCGGGTTTTACAAGAAGGGTTCAGGAAGGCGAGGCATCGCGTACGCCGACGCCGTGGATCAGGCGCTCTGTTACGGCTGGATTGACGGTATCCGGAACCGAATCGACGAAGAAGGATACACGAACCGTTTTTCGCCACGCACGTCGAAGAGCGTCTGGAGCAACATCAACATCAAACGCGCTGAGCAGCTCAGGCGGCTCGGTCTGATGCAACCTCCCGGCGTCAAGGCATTCGAGACTCGCGATCCGGCAAGGTCGGGCATCTACTCTTTTGAGAACCGACCGACAACGCTCGCACCCGCGCTCGAGCGACGCTTCAAGGCCAACAAGAAGGCGTGGCTGTTCTTTCAGGCGCAGCCGCCAGGATACCGCCGCTTGATCGTCTTCATGGTGATGAGCGCAAAGCAGGACGAGACGAAAGAGCGACGCCTGGACCGGGTGATGAAGGCATCAGAGAAGGGGCTGCGCCTCATCTGATGAGCCGCGCAGAATCACACCCGATCCAAGGAATTCAAGACGCGCCGGACCATTTTCTGGCAATATTGCGCGGCCGGGGAGGCACATGTCATGCGCACGAGTGCAATAGTTTTCGCATTGGTCTTATCAATGTCCGGGTCCGCATTCGCACAGGACTGGACTGAGTACCAGAATAATCAGGACGGCTTCAAGATCAATTTTCCGGGCCAGCCCAAGGTGACGGAGACGACCTGGAAGACACAGTTTGACTACACGCTACCGGCCCGTGCGTACAGCGCCGAGCGGGGCCGCGAACGGTATTCGCTGACCGTAGTCGACTATAACGGCCTCGAACCGCAGGGCGTCGCGCGACGGAAAGCGTGCCCTCCCGGCGCCGAACCCTGCATTGGCAGCGATCTCAGCGGCCCCGGCTTCTGGAAGCATGATGTGCGGGGGGCCATGATCTACGCGTCGTTCAGGTACATCCAGCGGGACGCAAAGGTCACACACTTCCTATGGAGCCACGAGGACCTGGTTGAAGGACTTCAGCTCCAGCTGACCAACAACGCCGATCAATCCCGGACCTTCGTCTACATCTCCATGCACGAAATGAAGCTTTACGTGCTCGAGGGAACGGTGCCGAAGGGCTATCCCCCGCCGGCCCTGATCCAGCAGTCGATGGGGTACGTCGACAAGGACGGGAACGGGATTCGTTATCAGACGATCTACTCGAATGAGATCTACGGTCTGCGAGACCGCGAACCACCCTCGCACGGTGGCGGCGGTGGCGGCGCTGGCCGCGGAGCTGGTGCTGGCGGTCAGGGGCAAGGTCGTGGCGGTGGCCGCCGCGGTGGTGGCGCCGGCAACGTCGTGCAGCCGTAACCAAACGGCGATTCGGAGGATCGGTCTGATGCGCCCACTGAAACTCGTACTGCTGACGTTCGCTGTCTCGACGGCGCTGTTGACGGCCCAGGGCCGGAAGACGCTGGACATCTATTCGATCGACGTCGAGGGTGGCGGCGCCACGCTGTTCGTCCCGCCCTCCGGTCAGTCCCTCCTCGTCGACTCGGGCAATCCCAGCAACGGCCGAGATGCCGACCGCATCGTCGCCGCGGCGAAGGATGCCGGCCTGACTCAGATCGACTATCTGGTGACGACCCACTTCCATGGCGATCACATGGGGGGGTTGTCCGAGCTCGCCCCGCGGTTCCCGATTCGGCACTACGTCGATCACGGGGACAACATCCAGCCGGATGGCTCCGGGGCCAGGTTCTTTGCCGGCTATCTAGAGCTGGCGAGCAAAGCGCAGCGGACGTCCGTCAAGGTCGGCGACAAAGTGCCCATCGCCGGGTTGGACTGGCTGATCGTCGCCTCCAACGCGCAGCTCCTCCAGAAGCCGCTACCAGGAGCGGGGCAGCCGAATCCCGCGTGCGCCACGTTCCCGAGGCAGGTCGAGACCAACTTCGAGGATTCGCACTCGGTCGGCAGCCTCGTCTCGTTTGGGAAGTTCCGCCTCGTCCACATGGGCGATCTGACCGTCAACTTCGAGTATGAGCTGATGTGCCCGAACAATCGCATTGGCACCGTTGACGCCTGGATCGTGTCGAATCACGGCCAGGTGAGGTCGGGCTCGGCTGTCCTCGCACATGCGTTGCAGCCGCGGGTCGCCATCATGAACAACGGCGTGCGCAAGGGTGGCGTGCCGGACACGATGAAGATCATTTATACGATCCCCGGTCTGGAGGATCTGTGGCAGGCGCACTTCTCGTTGCTCGGGGGCCAGGAGTACGCGGCCCCGGGCGCCTTCATCTCGAACACGCTCGACGAGCAGCCTGCGGCGGTTGAGATCGCGCCGATGCCGCCGGCCGCGCCAGGCACGACGCTTCCTCCGGCGCCAACGCACAGCGGGCCGGCGTATTGGATCAAGCTATCGGCGCAGCAGGATGGATCGTTCACCGTAACCAACAGCCGGAACGGGTTCACCAAGATGTACCGGCCGAGAACGACCGTCCAGGGCACGAGGTAGGTCTCCAGCGAGCACTCGTCGGGCACAATCGCGTCATCTCTTGGCACTTCCGTCATGCGGGAGATGGAATCCAACCTCGCCTCGGAATAACTCGTAGTGTTTTCATGAATATGGGCAGGCACCCTGCTTGCTCATGAGCATGTCGCCGGGTCGCCAACAGTGATTTCCAGAAGGAGCTACGAGTGCACAAAGTCACCGCATTGTTCCTCGCAACTCTGTTGAGTGTGCCTTCCGTGCTATTCGCTGCGGACGCTCCCGGAATTCAGCCGGATAATCGCTCGATCACCAGCCGCAGTACCGGTGCGGGACTATTGGCGAAGACACCCGTTCGTGAAGCAATTCGACTCGCGTCTTTGACCGATGACGTTCCGCTCACAGCGGATCAGAAAACGACAGTGGAGCGCGGTTGGGCAGGCCGCCACCCCGTGCTGCTCGGTATGCTGCTCGGCACCGGCATCGGAGCGGCCTATGGCGCCGCGTCATGCAACGACGGATGTTTTCCAATCGGTCGTGGCGGCGCGGCCGTTGTCAGCGCGCCGTTCGGAGCTGGCTTTGGCGCGTTGGCGGGAGTGATCGTCAAAGCGTCGCGAAAATAGCATCCTCGGGCGGTCATCCCACATCGACGGCCTGCCAGGGTCGATCTTCTGCATCAAGGATCGTTCGAGAACGGGTCGCGCTCCCACCGCCATACTGGCCCGTCCTCCGGATGAATAACGTCACCGAGCCAGCGAAAGCCAAGTTTCTCCAGCACTCGTGTCGAAGCGTTCTTCTCAGGCGATGTGTAAGCGCGGAGCCTCCGCACGCCGGCTGCGCTGCGCGCGCGCTCGACAAGACCCGCCGCCATCGCACTGGCCACGCCCCGCCCCTCGAAACCAGGAAACGTAAAGTAGGCAATTTCAGCGACACCTTCGCCATCTGGCGGCGCGACGAAACAGCAGGTGCCGACGATGGTGTTGGATGCACGATCCACCGAGAGGAACCCGCTCCAGGGCTGTGTCGTCACGCCGGTTCGCTGAAATAGAGCCAGGGTTTGTTCCGCAACTCCGCGAAGCAAATCCTTCTGCACGCCGACTGCAAGCTGGTGCTCGTTTGCATAAGCCTCGGGGTCTGCCGCCACGCGTTCCCAATCGTTGCGGTGTAGACCGAGCAATTCGATCGTCATTACGGCAGGTGAAATTGCCCTGACCAGCGGCTATGCAGAGACGCCGCGCCTCTCGGCGTAATAGAGCAGTATGTCGAAATTGCCTGGCGCGTAACCAAGTACTCTCAGCAGCAGCGCAACCTGTCCACGATGGTGAACCCCATGATTAAGCGAGTGGTGCATCAGTTCTCCCAATGGCATCGTTCGCTTGTCGGGCGGAACGATTGTGTATTCGACGTCGCGAGCCAGCTCGTCGTCTTTCAGCTTTGACAGGAACTCGCGTTCGTACACCTCGACTGTCTTCCAGGTTTCCATGAGGGATTCGGCCGTTGCATAGTCGGCTGGATTGAGACGCGGGCCACGCTGCTGGCCGCCGCAGCGATCGAGCCAGCCCCATTCAGCGCTCAGGATATGCACCATCGTGTTCCTGATCGATCCGTAGCTGCCCGCCACATCTCGCGTGAATTGTTCGGGCGTAAGCTGCGAGATGACATGGAAGAGGTGTTTGTTTGCCCAGCAGCCGTAACTATAAAGACCCTCTAGATCCTTGACGGTCATATGACGCTCCTTACCTGGGTAGCAGCCGCACTAGCTGGCGACATTTAGCGGTTTCCATTAATCATTGCGACTACCTCGCGTAGGATTCAAACGATATGTTGGGAGCCGTCTGGGGCCGTCGCGTCATTCTTCTCCTCGCCACCATCGCTTTCTGTTCGGCTCTCGTGGTGGCGTTCACCGGCGGCTTCGTCATCAACGTGTTCGGACTACGCGCGTCCTCCCACGACGTCGTGCGTCCGCTTGTTGCGGGCGTGGTTCTCACGGTCTTCTATATCGCGATTGCCCGCCAACACTGGCGCTCCGACCTTGAGATACTGACCCGCATCAATGCGCCGATGTTCATTGCGGCGCTCTGCACCGGCGCCGCACTTGTCGTCGGCATTCACTGGGGAAACTTCCTCGGCGCGGGCCCCGATTCTTCGGGCTACGTCAGCGAGGCCGACCTGTGGGCTCATGGGAAGCTCACGATTCCTGCTCCCGTGTGGGCGAATGACGCGCGTTGGACACACGCGGTCTGGTCTTCCGGGCCCGTGGGTTATCGTCCCACCCAGAGGCCGCTGGATTTCGCGCCGGTCTACTCGCCGGGTTACCCGTTGATGATGGCGGCCTTCCAGAAGGCTGGCGGGCGTGATGCCGTGTTTTACGTGCTTCCGATACTCGGCGCGCTCGTTGTGTGGGCCTCGTACCTGCTTGGCCGATACCTTAGCAACGCGTGGGGTGGAGCGATCGCCGCCCTGTTGATGGTGTGCAGTCCCACCTTTCTCTGGTACCTGGTGCGGCCGATGAGCGATGTTCCGGTCACCGCCTGCTGGGCCATGGCGATCGTATTCGCGTTGAGCGGTGGTTCAAGAGGCGCGGTTCTCTCGGGAATCACTGCTGGCGCGGCCATTCTCGTGCGGCCGAATGTCGCCCCACTCGCCGCCATCCCGATGTTGCTGCTCGCAATGACGGGCGAATCGAGAATCCGTCGTCTGTTCGTGTTCGGTGTGGCGGCGGCCCCTTCGGCGCTGGTGATTGGAGGCCTCAACTGGTACTGGTACGGCTCGCCGCTTACATCGGGGTACGGCACTCTCGATGCTCTTTATTCCACGAAATTCATTTGGCCCAACCTTCAGCGTTACTCGGCATGGTTGATCGACACACAGACGCCGCTGATCCTCATCGCCTTCGCGGCACCCTTCGTCCTGAGACCACCACGTGAGGAGAAATATCGAGTCGTTCTGCTCACCGTCGTCTACCCGATCGCCGTGTTTGGGATGTACGTCTCGTACCTGGTGTTCGATAGTTGGTGGTACCTGCGTTTTGTGCTGCCGGCGTTTCCTGTGTTGTTTGCGAGTCTTGGCGCGATTCTCGTCGAGTCCGTGCGCCAGTCACAACGGCGCACGACAGCGATACTGTTGGTCGCCGCCCTCACGGGATCCATGGCGTTCCAGGGGTGGAGGTACGCACAACAAAAGGGGGGGTTCCGGGGCGAGGATCGGTTCGCAAGAGCTGTCGAATTCGCCAACACCCTGCCGCAGAACACCGTCCTCGTTTCGCTAGGACATTCGGGGACGCTGCATTTCTACACCGGCCGAGACGTCCTGCGGTGGGACCTTCTTCTCGGAACTGAGCTGGACAGCGCGCTGGCGTACCTTCGCCGTCTAGGGCATCCGGTGTATTTCATCGGCGATCCGTTCGAGGCGACAGAATTCCAACGTCAATTCGCAGGCCAGCAGACCCTCGACGATTTCGAGCGCAGGCGTGTGCCGGATTTCGAGGAGCAGTACGTCGCATACGATCTGAGCGCCCCTTAGCCTCATCATCGCGACGCTGCACCCTCTCGCGTGCTTTTCTTTCGGCACGGCGATGCCGTGCGCAGGACATGGTGTGCGCGGCGCGCGCGACAAGGTCACCAAGGTTTTTACGCTGGGGAATCGCGTTAGCGTTGGGACCGCGTACTAACGATCCAGAGATGACGATGCGGATGGGACGCGCGTTCAATGAGGCTCAGTCTGCCTTGGCCCTCTCCCGCGATCGATCTGGGTTGGCACGTGACCTCTGCGCCGCTGTAGTGTTCGCGTACATTGCCGCGTGCTGGGTTGTCGTGGCACTCTTGATCCTGACGTTCGGACCCCGTATGAACAAACGAACGCTGGCGTAGGCAATCCCAAAGCCCAAATCCCAAGCCCAAGGCGCCTATCAACAGGAGATCACGAGCTTAGAAGTTTCTTGCGCTTCGGCAGATTCTGCGACACGCCGGCGGACCGGCTGGCTGAATTACTGCGAGGCCCTTCGCCTCGATGCCACGATTTCGGGCCCCGATCGCACGGTATGCGATTCGCTGTGATCGTGTCTTAATGACCGACAGAGAGGCGAGGCGCGACGCCCTGTCCACATGGTTCATGGAGTTCAGCGTGCTCTGGGCGGTGTTTCCGCTGCTCGACTCGCTGGTCGAAAGCAGGCCCCTTGACTGGTTTGTGCCCGCATTGGGCATTGGAATCAGCTTGACGGCGGCGGGAATGGGGCTGATATTTAAGCGAGGTCAGCGCACATGAATGGAATGATTGTCTCCGCGCTAACGGGGCTGGCCGTTCTGATCCTCGGCCTCGTCATTATTCGTCTCACCCCCGAAACGCGCGACCGCTGAGAGGCGCGGACGTGGCGTTTGCGCGCCATCCAGCTGTGATCGCACGATCTTTGGTGCGACTGCGGTTTCACGGCCACACCGGCGTTTTCGCACGCACAACGGCGTTTTCGCCTCCACACCAGCGTTAGCGGGTGCGGTGTCCGCCGTTCCGTGTCCACGGGCGGATTTCAGCATTCGGTTTCGCGGTTTCGTGTCCATGTGCGGACAGCGGCGCGCGGTTTGTCCGTTTTCGTTTCCATGGTGGTGTTGCAGCGCACGTTGGCGACAGCTTGGAGCGACAACCCAGTGCGATTCGATGAGAGACTGTCCACCATCGTATGAGCCGATAATTGGAGCATGAAAACGCGTATTTTGCGTAAAACCGCATTCGCCTGTTTCGTGCTCGCGGTAGCGTGCCAATCCGTTCCTGCTCACGCCAGCGACTTGACTGGAATTGTCAAGGATGTCTGTGGGAGGGCGATTCCCGGGACGAAGGTCACTCTTAGCGGCCGCTCCGGAGCAACATTCCTCGCGCTCACCGATGGAACGGGCCGGTACGTATTTGCGGAGATCGCTCCGGGCGCGTGGACCATGGTGTTCGACTTGGTCGGGTTTCAGAAGCATCACGAAGATATTCAGGTCATGGAGCCCCGCGCATCAGTAGAAAGAGACGTCCGTCTCCAGCAAGACTTTGCGCAAAAGGAAAGTCTTACCGTCAGCCATAGTGATCCGTCAATCCGGTACCGCAAGTATTCGGTTCACGGAACGGTGACGGGGCCTGAAGGAACACCGATTTCGAACGCGACGGTCAGCTTTCGTGTCGGGGACTCAACGTCATTACGGACCATTCCGGTCACGGACGTATGCGCGACCGACGAATTAGGTCGCTACTACGTTTCGATTTGGTCACCGACTTCAGCTCGCTGGACGTTGTCTGTCGGAGTTGAGGGTTACGCCCCTTATACACGTGGGGACCTCGAAGTCAGCCCCGACGAACCGCAAGCCATCGAGATTCGTCTTCAAGCTCGATGAGACATGCCCTGCAAATGCGACTGACTGCGAGGTAGACCGATCCTGCTTCAAGAAGGCCCTCTCGGCGCACAAATGATTGCACCGCGACGTCTCCTGCGAAGTTGCAGCGCAAAATCACACGCGCGCGAATCGTGAAACGAATTGTTTCGATGGGCAAGCTCTCTCCGGCGAAGGGAATTCTCCCGCGCCCGTGCGCGCCTGTTCTATGCCCTGCCGAGCTTTTTCAATATGAGGTCGACGAGTTCGGTAGGCGGGAGGCCTCTGAGAGAAACATAACCAACGGTATTCTTCATTCCGGGAACCTCCGTGTCATCGAATCGGGCAGGCAAGATGTACTCTTCGCTCGCTACTAGCGCCCGATCCTGAGCGTGCTGACGTTCATGCGTCGTCCACGGTTTACCGACGTAATGCTTCGAGACAAACATCACCACGTAACGTGACCGGTTCTTGTAGATTTCAGCGAGATGGTCGACAAGGTTCTTACCCCAAAGACCGGCCTTTTCAAACTTGTCGTAGAAGACACTAATGCCAGCGTCTCTGAGGCCCATGGCAACTGCTTCAGGCGACCTACTCGGATGCTGCGCGCAACTTGCCTCCCAACAATTGTGAGAGAGTGTCACCAGTGATCAGTTTCGCAATGACTCCGTCGTACCCGTTTTCGCCATTGGTCATGATTACCAAGCCGGTTTTTCGTTGAACCGATCCCGCGACAAGACACTGAAAGCCGGGATTATCTCCGCCGTGCGTGAAAAAGTCGCCGGTCGGACTGTGATGTATTTCCCATCCCAACGCCCACGAACTCTCGGCGTTACGGCGCACTTGCGGTCGCAACATCTCGCCGAGGCTCTCGTTCGTAAGTCGAAATGGATCGCTAGATTTAGGGTTGAGGATCTCAGCGATAAATCGTGCGTAATCCGTCGGAGTGGTACAAAGCCCGCCGACCATGCCGTATCGCGCAACCGAAGGGCCTGTTGGTCTTCGATTGGCCTGAGACGGAGTGCCCGTCTCATCATGGCCCTTCGCCATATGAGCGGCCATCGCATCGTTCCAGAAATACCCACTGCTCGTCATGCCGAACGGGGTAAGCACGTTTGTCGTCATGTAGTCGGCGATTGAAGGTTCGGTTGCGCATACCCTCATATCCGTTTCGAACGTCCCACAGTCCGCTGGATTCACTCGTCCGCCGATCAGGTGCGTGACAACCGACTGTAAGTAGCTATAGCCTTCGCCGGAATACGACCACTGTTCGCCTGGCGTGAAGTTGATCGCCAGAGGGTTTCCACGCGAGCGGATATTGGGAAAGCCCGTCGTATGCGACAACACGTGGCGTGCCGTGATCAGGTCAAGGCGCGGATCACCGGGAAGGAAACGATCCGATGTGTACTTCGTCAACGGCGTGTCGAGATCGATAACACCCTTCTCGCGGAGCTTCATCACCGCATATGCAAAGACGGGCTTGCTTGTCGAGGCGGCCTCAAAGACGGTGTCCACATCAACCGGCACTTTGGACTGAGCGTCTCTGACACCAAAACCACGTCGCCACAGGAGTTGGGCGTCTCTAAGGATCGCTATCGAAAGCCCCGGAACGGTGGCATCTCGCATCAACTGAGGAATCTGCTTGTCCAGTTCATCAAATAGCGCCTGCGTCTCGTCCAACGAGCGCGCGGCAGGTTGGCTCGCTCGCGAACACCCAGAAATGCCGAGCGAGAGTCCAAGAGCTACACGGCTGCCGCCAACTAGGAATTCTCGGCGTTTCATCAGACAAGCCTCCGCGATTGCAAATCAAATCACGGTTCTGCGGAAAATTGCGGTGAGTGTAACGTCAGGCTGTTTCAGCATGCGCGGAATTTGGGCGAGTATACGCCTTGCGCGCGCGCACGATTGGCGGAGCTATTTTCCTCTCAGCCCGTGAGTGAGGGCAGCGGCTTGTTCGCAAGATCAGCTGGGCGGAGCCATGATAATTCGCGTACAAGCGAATTCACATCAAGGCCGCTTATCGTTCCCGAACAGTCGTGATAAAACTCGACAACGGTGTGAAATTGAGTCCGTAGCCTAAGACGATTTCACGCCCGACAGCTGCGGTGAGGTCTTCGCTAGTTCTGTCATCAATTACGCGCACGCGGAACAATCCGCGCCCTTCCCCCTTCAGGATCGCATTGATGATGTAACCGCGCGTCCGCAATTCAAACGGGGTTCTTTGATCGACTATGATCACGCTGTTGTTCGAACCATCGAGCCAGACTGCGCCTCGAACTCGCACCGCTTGGTCGGTCTGACCATCAACGCGCAAGCGAAGGTTTCTGATCGTCTCGCTGGGCGAAGGAACAGGCGGCGGCTCGACGAGAGGCGGCGGCTCGACGAGTTGGGCTGCTGGTCGGGTAGCGAACAAAATCACTCCCACGCATACGCAGAGAACGAGCATCAAAGTCTTCAAGCGTTCCCCTCCCCCCTTGTCCTAATTGAGTGCCCAGGCTCGCGGCCCGCCGACGCCATCGAGCAGATCCCGTAGCTGGCCCAACTCTCGCGGGAACCCCTCGTACAAGTGGACGGACTTAAGCCGAGTCCCCACACGCAACGTCAGATCCCATTCGGGTCCGTCGGCACCACCTCGCAGCAGGAATCGAACTGACGCTCCCTCGCGTACAACTACTGGCTCGTTCGTGTAACTCGCCGATGCATCGAAGAACCTCGCCCGAACGAATTCGTTAAGGAGTGACACTACCTCATCAATGGGAATTGAGCGCCGCAGGTCAGGACCTCGTGGCTCACCGCCCAAGTCCTTGTACTCAACGAACCCTGTACCGCGGACGACAACGCGGTAGCTGATACAACGGCCGATGCAGCCGCCGTGGCCTGCGGACGTGAGGGTCATTTCAATATCTGAGAGGAGCGCCGTTGGCGGAGGAACCGGCGCGGATGAGATGTTGGTTTGTCCGGCGCTCACGTCCGATCCCGCGAAGCCTAGAGTTAGGATGAGAGAACAGAACCATCGAGAAGTAACGCATCCGTTCATTTGTGATGGCCTTTCGTGTGTAGCCTCCGTTTTCAATCGGAGTCACGTCCCTCAGCACGAGAACGAGAAAACGATGCACGCTTGGTTAGACACCGACGCGTGAATCTTGGCTGAATGCGCGTGATACGACGCTGTAGATTTGGCGAGAAATGTGCGATGCAGATCGCAAACGCGAATCGTGTAATTTGCACTCACATGTGCTGGAAAACGTGCGGAGCGCAATGATTTGCGCACAGTCTTGTGCGGGAATTCGCGCGACTCCCCTAGGTTTCGGGAACTCGCGAGAGCCGGGGGAGCAACGGACGAAGATGTCGCTGTGTTATCCCGGCTCTATTAGCTCAAGCGTTCTTGCGGACATCAACGCGATTTCAGATTAGCTGTAAGGGGTTTCGCGCTCACCCTTTTTGAAAAATCAGAGGCACATCCACGTCTGCGTAGCGTCTTTCCGTGTCGCGGAACCACAGTCTGACAACGGCGCGACCAAATGACTGGCGATCACCAGCGCGAAAACCCGACACGAAATTTCCTAGAGGGACTAGTGCACTAGAGTCAAATTCAATAGAAACAATGCTCGGCGCCTCTCCAGCTGAAAACGACGCCGCAGACGGCGTCACCGTCACGAGTCGGATGTCGTTCGGTAAATTTGAGACGAACTTCGATGCGTCGTAATCGAAGGTAAGTAACTGAGCCTCTCGGAGGGGGACAATCGTTCCGCGGCTGACCTTTACTTGCACATCATCTTCGTCAGCGTAGGCCGGTTGTACGGATCTCGAAGGTCAATTGTGAAGTCACCGGCCAAGAACGCCGCGTCACTCGCTCTTTGAGATGGAGGTGAAATCACGAAACGGACTTTACCAAGAAGCTCTTCCTTTGTGCTGTCGGGAAAAGAGGACCAGAGCGCAAACATCGCAGCCGCGGCCACAGACGAAGTTGCAAGTGCGATCTGGTAAGCGCGTCGCTTCGGCCATATCAATCGAAGAGCATCCCAAGCGGATCGCGGCGCTTCTTCTGAATCGGTAACTTGTGGTCGCGGTGGATTCGCAGCCGCGACGGCTCGTTGATGCTCGTGGCGGCCGCGAGAGGTGATCATGGCGTCGCCAAAATCGTACGGGGCGGTACTGAATACCTGCAGCCACTCGGCAAGGCCCGCATCGACGAGCACGCCCATAGCGTCGTTGATTCGGTCCGGCGGCAATCCGGTTTTGTTTGCGAGGTGAGCACCGGTCACGGAGGAATCGCGCGGCTCGGACGAGAGAGCGTCCAGTACCATAAAGGCGTCTTGATCGATTTGGGTTGTCATGGGAGCACTAAGTGTGTCGTGGCCATGGAACCGCCCGCCGCAGCGCCATGATCGCACAGCAGGGGAGTTTCAGCGGCTGTGCGCACGCGCGAGAGGGCAGTTTCGCCGCTCGCTAGCTCCTATCCCTTCTTGACGTTGACCGTCCGGCCGCCGCACGCATAGACTACCCGCGCTTTCCCAAGGGTCACCCCTCTTCCGTCACCAACAAGGAGTGTCCGATGCGCACCGTCGCAAGACAATCCCTGGTGTTCGCCCTGTCTTTCGGCCTCTGCTGGATGCTGTTCGCATGGTTGCCGACAAGCCCCGTTCAGGGACAAGTGCCAGCCACAAATGAATTTGCCGCCGTTCCCGGCGAGAAAGGCGGATGGGATCTCACCGGGCCGTACGAGGTGGTGCCCGACTGGCCGAAGCCATTGTCGAACCTGCCGGGACACGAGAACTGGACCTGGGGCGCTGCGCAGGGTGTCTTCGCGGAAAGCCCCGACCGCGTCTTCCTCGTGCAACGCGGAGAGCTGCCGAAGATGACAAGGCCGCCGGCGGTTGCGCTGCCGCAAGTCGGACCGAGCCTGTCATTTCCCGTCGGGCAGGTGCCGTTCCGCAACGCGTCGCAAGGTCTCGTCGCGAGCCCGCCCGGAGCGGGCGGCCCGGGAGCGGACCCGCAGGATCCTGCCCAGGGGTGGAAAGGCAGGATGGGGATCGATGCGCGCTGGGAGGATCTCATCGTTGCCGTCAACGAGAACGGCGACGTCATCGAACGGTGGACCCAGTGGGACGCGATGCTGAAGCGGCCGCATGCGATCTACATCAGTCCTTACGACGCGGAGAAGAACATCTGGGTCGTCGACGATCACAGCCACGCGCTGTTCAAGTTCACACACGACGGAAAGACGCTGCTCCAGACGATCGGCACGGTCGCCAAGGCCGGCGCCGACTCCACGCATTTCAACCGGCCGACCTTCATGGCGTTTCTACCCGACGGGACGATGTTCGTCGCGGACGGCTACAACGGTACACGCGTGGTGAAGCTTGATAAGACCGGAAAGTTCCTGCTCGCCTGGGGTGAGAAGGGGACACCGCCGGCCGAGAAGCGGCCCGGCTTCTTCAACGTGGTGCACGGGATCGCGGCCGATCCGGTCGCGCGACGTATCTACGTCAGCGATCGCGGCAACCGGCGGATGCAGGTGTTCGACGAGAACGGCAAGTTCCTCGATCAGTGGCCGTTCGCGCAGCCGTCATCGGTGAATTTTCTCTATGTCGGCGCGGATCGAAACGTCTGGGCGTTCGACGACACGACGTCGAAGATCGTGAAGTTCGACAAGGACGGCCATCCGCTCTACGCGTGGGGCGCTCTCGGCGACTATCCCGGCGCGTTGTTCAACATGCACGGCGCGAGCGTCGATCAGCAGGGCAACCTGTACGTCGCTGAAGTCGCGGGCGGTCGTTTTCAGAAGTTCCGTCCGCGTGCCGGCGCGAATCCTGCGTTCCTCGTGGACAAGCCCGCCTACGCCGCGTGGCGATAGTGGTAAATCCCAAAAACCAAATCCCAAATCCCAAATCCCAAGGAGACCGGTTGCGCGGGCAATCGGTCTCCAATTCCCAATCTCCAACTCCCAACTTCCAAGGAGACCACTTGCGCGGCATCACCTTGGGAATGGGGCGTTGGGAATTGGGAGCTGAGTTCCTTGGGAGTTGGGAATTGGTCCTTGGGAGTTGTTTTGGACCGTGTCAAACGCCACACAGCGTGGGCGGCGGGACACGCTCTGGGGTCTGACGAAATCCTCTAAAACGAATAGAAACAATTACTTAGCGCTTGGCTGATCGGTTGCTCCATACGTCCGGCAGAGGACGACATGAGAGCAAATCAAGCGATGGTCACGGCGGCGATGGTGGTTGTGGGAACTCTGACGGGCGGGCGCGCTATGGCAGCGGAGGCGCTGCCCACGACCGCAGCCACGGTCATGACGCGCCGAGTGGTCGTGAGCATTCCCGACCGCAAGCTGGCGGTGATCGAGAACAACGAGGTCGTCCAGGTGTTCGCCGTTGCCGTCGGCGCACCGGCGACGCCGAGCCCGGTTGGCACTTTCACCGTCGTCAATCGCGTCGCCAATCCCACTTACTACCACTCGGGCACGGTCGTGGCGCCCGGCCCCCGCAATCCGCTCGGGACGCGCTGGATCGGTCTGAGTCAGAAAGGCTACGGCATCCACGGCACCGACAACCAGGCTTCAGTCGGCTTCGCCAAGTCCCGCGGCTGCATCCGCCTGCGCACGGCCGACATCGAACGACTCTTCGCGCGCCTGCGCCCGGGCGACGTCGTCGAACTTCACGCCGAACGCACGCCCGAAATCGAACAGCTCTTCGCGTCCGTTGATTGAAGTCAGGCGGACCTGCCGCCTTCGCGCGACAGCGCTACGGCGAGCCTCGCCGTAGCCTTCGGCGGAGGCGGGGAGGTCCGCTACGTTGATAGGTAATCGCGGAAATCCGCGAAAGGAGATTCCAATGTTGGCCCTCAAGTTCGTTCTGCTCGCCGGCTCTTTGACCGCACTCGTTGCCGCGCTATTCATCCTGCTCTTTGACGCCCACAAGGTGACGCATTCGTCGGAACCCGTCCAGGTCCGATGGCGGCGCGCCACTCGTCTCATGCTTCTCGCCGTGATCCTCCTACTACCGGGACTCAGCATCGTCGTGGTGCCGAGCGGCATGGCTGGCGTGCGCGTGAGCCAGCTTTCGGGCACGCTTGGCGCCCCGCTCTATCCGGGAACGCACTTCGTCACGCCACTAGTGCAGCGCGTCGGGATGTTTAACGTGCGGGACCAGATCTACAGCACTAATGCGGCGGACACGAAGGATCGTCCAGCCGCGCTCAAGGTCTACAGCAGGGAAGGGCTGCCACTCGGCCTCGGCGTGTCAGTTCGATATCAGCTCGATCCGCGCCGGCTTCCGTACATGGAGAGCAGCCTGCCCAAGCCCGTTGAGACCGAGCTCCTGCCGACCGTCGTGGCCAACTCGTTTCGAGAGACGATCTCTGGATACATGGTGCGCGATGTGTTTTCGACCAAGCGAGAAGAAGTCCGCCGCGCGGTGGCCGACACGATCACGCGCAAGCTGGCGTCCGACGGCATTGTCGTGAAGGAGGTGATGCTGCGCGATATCAATCTGCCGCCGGAGTACGCGAAGGGCCTCGAGGGATTGCTCGTCAAGCAGCAGGAGAACGATCGGCTGTCGATCGAGGTCGAAATGAAACAGAAAATGGTGCGGGCCGCGGAGCTCGAAGCTGACGCCGACAAAATCAGGCACGTGAAACAGTCGGAAGGACGCGCCCAGGCGACGGTCATCGAGGCAAAGGCACAGGCCGATGCCATGCAGTACACCTTGCCGCTCAAGGAGAAGCAGATTCAGCAAAGCCGCCTCGAGGCAGAAGCGCGAAAGGAAGCGACGGTCAAAGGGGCAGAGGCGGCGGCGCTGGCAAAGGTGATTGACAGCAAGGCGGAGCTCGAAAAGCGCAACTTGATGTCGGAAGCCGATGCGCAGAGGGTGCGAGTGCTTGCGGTTGCCGACGCCGTTCGCATGAAGTCGGAAGCGGAGGTGCTCAAGGACAATCCGCTCCTGATCCAGAAGATCATCGCCGAGCGCCTGTCGGACAAGGTGCAGATCATGATGGTGCCGATGGACGGGAAGGGTTTCTTCGCCAACGATGTGTTGAAGACGGCAACCGGCGGAAGCGGCCTCTCGCTTTCCATGCCGAGCGGGCGCTGAAGTCGGAGTGCTAACATCGCGGCCGTGGGCTCCCACGGCCGCGAACTCGCTCTACGGCTCGTTATGTGGGCGGCTCTGCTTTTGACATCTGCTGCAACACCGATCGGTGCCCAGCGGACATCTCAATTCGACGATCTCATCCCCGACCTCGCATCGAAAATCGCCTCGGTCCTGCCGGCGGGCACGCAGGTCAATGTGACAGTCGTTGCTCCACAAGGCGCCAATGACGGCGGCCTCGCGCCAGCAAGTGTTGCCGCCCTCCTGACCGCCCGCGGTCTCCGCATCGTCGACGCGGGCGCAATGACGTTCATCAGCTTCAGTTGCTCAGAGAACCTTCGCGAGCGCGCGTGCCTGGCCGAAATTCGAGCGGACGACCGGCGGCAGATCGTGACAGTGACGCGGCCGCACGACGCGCGACTCCCGGCCGCTCGCGCCATGTCTATCGCGATCGAGTTGCGGCCGCTGTTTTCCCAGCGCACGCAGATCCTCGACGTGGCCACGATCGATGGACGCCTTCTCGTGCTCGATCCCAACGCGGTGACGCTTTATGAGCAAACCAACGGCAGCTGGCGTTCCCTGCAGTCACGGCCGATCTCAGGCTCGCAGGTGTGGCCGCGCGATCTCCGAGGGCGTTTCAGCGTAAGTGGTGAGCGCTTCGATGTCTTTCTTCCCGGAGTCTCGTGCATAGGTCGCGTGAATCCGCTCGACCTCACATGCAACACCCGCCGGCAACCCTGGCCCTTCGGCATCGAAAACACCGGTCTCGAGCCGACGCGAAATTACTTCAGCACGCCAGAGGGACTCGCATTTTACGGAGCAGCGCCATTTGCGGATGCGGACGCACGTTGGGTAGTGGCCGATCGTGGAGGCGCGTTGGAAATACTGGACGGCGCACGACGGGTGCTCGCGACGGTTGGCGCGGCCGACGATGTAGTGGCCCTGCGCGGCAGATGTGGACCGGAGACGTATCTGGTGACGGCTTCGCGGACGCTCAACGCCGAAGGTTCCGATGCCTTGCGCCTGTCCCAGGCTATCGGTCGTCGACTGATCGAGTCGGCGTCCCCGCTCATTCTGCCCGGTACACTGACGGCACTCTGGGCGATGCCGGACCCGACAACCGTGACCGTGGTCACACACAACATCAACGCCGGACGGTATGATGCGTATCAAGCCAGCATTTCCTGCGCTCGTTAGCGTCCTTCTGATCGGCGGCGCTGTCACGGTTACGCGGCCGCACTATGGCGGCACGTTGAGGATCGAGACGACTGGCACGATTCAGGCGCTCGAACTGGCGGCGGCGTCTGCCGCTCCGGAGGATGCGAACACGAGCCGGCTCGTGCTTCCGCTGGTGCACGAAACATTGGTCGCCGTCGATCCCGCCGGTGGACTGCGGCCGCTGCTGGCTATCTCGTGGGAAGGGGACGCGCGTGGCACGCGATGGCTTGCGAGGCTGCGCAGCGACGTCAAATTACATGACGGCTCCGTCCTCGCGACATCACAGGTCGTAAGCGCGTTGCGCGCAAGCCACCCGGAGTGGCAGGCCACCGCCGATGGCAGTGATGTCGTCATCGAGCCTGGCCGCGAGGAGCCCGATCTGCCTTGGGAGTTGGCCGACCAGCGGAACGCGATCGCGATTCGCCAGCCGAGTGGCATCGTTGTCGGGACGGGGCCGTTTCGAGTGGAGCGGATCGACGCGGGAGGGCTGGCGCTTCGCGCGCACGACGACTACTGGGGCGGCCGTCCATTCGTCGATGGGGTTCAGATCCGGATGGGCCGGTCACTTTCGGATCAACTCGCCGACCTGGAAGCTGGCCGCGCGGACATGGTATCCGTGCAGCCAGCGGATGTACGACGACTCGAGCAGCGCCAACTTCGAGTCGCCGCATCACGCCCGCTCGAGCTGTTTGCGCTCGTCTTCGAACCGCACCTCGCCACGCCGGCGAACAGCGCGCTGCGAAGGACGCTGGCGTCGGCGATCGATCGCGCCGCCATCGCTCGAGTCGTACTGCAAGGTCAGGCCGAGCCGGCGGACGCACTGCTCCCGCAGTGGCTGAGTGGTTACGCTCCATTCGTATTGGCCAGGCTCGGTCAGCCGTTGTCCCGATCGGTTGTCGCCCGACTGCCACCCGAGCGGCGTGCGCTGTCGTTACGCGTGGGCGCCTCCGACCCCACTGCGCAGTCGATGGCGCAGCGGATCGCAGTCAATGCGCGCGAAGCTGGTTTCGCGATCACCGTGCAGGCGCCGGCCGGTCTTGGCCCTCGCTTCGATCTGCGGATCGTGCGTCTGCCAGTCGAACCAAGCACTCCGGGGCGCGCAATAACGGCTCTCATGACTGACCTTGGTCCGAGGACGATGTTGATGATCGGCAGGGTGACGCCGCCGGGTCCGGGTTCGTCGCTCGAAGAGGTCGCTGGCGTCGAGCGTGCGCTGCTGGAGCGCGATGTGATTGTTCCGATCGTTCATGTCCCCGAGCTCTATGGCCTCGGCCGCCGGCTGGAATCGTGGAACGAACCGCCGGTGAGCCCGTCCGGCGCGTGGAGCCTCGCGGACGTCTGGCTCGGCCCCGACGGTTCCGGAACACCATGACCCTGCGCAACAGACTGTTCGCGCTCGTCAGCGCGGCCGTGACGGTTACGGTGGTGCTGGTGACGTGGACGGTGTCGTCGAGCGCGCGTCAATCGTTTGCGACGCTCGACGCACAGCGGACGGCGGCGCTCGTCGCGCAATTCCGTCGTGAGTTCGCGAACGAAGGCGAACAGGTTGCGGTGCGCGTGGAGCGAATTGCGCAAAGCGACGAGGTCTCGCGCGTCGCGGCCGACCTGCGCAGGTCTCGCGATTACGCCCCGTACGTGAACGAGGCGGCGTCGCTCGCCGCCGCCCAGGGGCTCGATTTCCTAAATATCGTGGCGGCTGACGGCACCATCGTGTCGTCAGCGGAATGGCCGGCACGATTCGGTTACAAGCATCCGTGGGCCGCGACACCATCGCGTGCCGCAGGGCCGACGGGCGGATTTCTTCAGGCGGTCGAACTGCCGCAGGAAACCGCGCTGGGTCTGGTCGCAACAAAAACGGTGACAGCCGGTGGAGAGAATCTGTACCTGGCGGGCGGACGGCGACTGGATAAAGAATTCCTGCAGTCGCTTGTGCTTTCGCCAGGAATGCGAGCGCTGCTCTACCGGAACTTGCAGCCGGAAGTCACGCGCCAGCAGCTGATCGGAAACGAAGGCAACGTCCCCGAGGCCGCCCCACTGGAACCCTTGATCGGACGTGTCATCCAGAGCCGGCGGGAGGCGAGCGAGACCATCGTTTGGCCCGAAGGGCCCGAGACGGTCGATGCCCTTCCACTCCAAGGCCCCGACGGCGCGGTGCTCGGCGTCCTGCTCGTCGGCAGCTCAGGACGCGAGCTGGCCGCACTCGTTGAGCGAATTAGATGGACCGGCGTGGCGTTCGGGGGACTGGGTATCGTGCTCGGATTTGTCTTGAGCTACGCGTTGGCCGCACGGGTCACGCGACCCGTCGAGCAGCTCGCCAATGCCGCAAGGGCGGTCGCCGATGGCGACTGGGACGTACACCTCGCTGATCTCCGCACGACCGGTGAAATCCAGGTGCTCTCAAATGCATTCGAGACGATGACGCGTCAGCTCGTCGATCACCGTGAACGCCTGGTGCAGGCGGAGCGCGTCGCGGCGTGGCGCGAGCTGGCGCGGCGTCTCGCGCACGAGCTGAAGAATCCATTGTTTCCGCTGAGGATTACGATCGACAACCTGCGGCGCGCCAGGTCGCTGCCGGCAGGCGAGTTCGATGAAGTGTTCGATGAGAGCATGACGACGCTCCACACCGGTCTCGCTAATCTCAACGCGGTGATCGGCCGGTTCAGTGACTTTGCGAGGATGCCTGCGCCCCATTTCGCGCAGGTGTCGCCAAATGAGATCGTGGAACAAAGTGTCGCCTTATTTCAGGCCCAGCTGACTGCGCCCGGACATCCGCGAATTACTGTCGTTGTCGATCTCGACCCCGCGATTGGCACTATTCGCGGCGATGAAGAACAGATCCGACGTGTCATTCAGAACCTGCTGCTCAATGCGATCGACGCCATGCCGGCAGGCGGTGCGCTTGCCATCATGACCCGCCGATCGAACGGTGTCGTCCGGATCGACGTGTCGGACTCAGGAGAAGGTCTTGGAGAAGAGGAGCGAAGTCGCCTGTTTACCCCGTACTACACGACCAAACAACATGGCACCGGGCTCGGCCTGGCGATCGTTCAGTCGGTCGTCGCCGACCACGCCGGGAAGATCTGGGTGGATAGCGCCCCCGGGCAGGGTGCGACGTTCCACATCGAGCTGCCTGTGGAAGGCCCGGCATGATCCGCCTGCTGGTCGTTGACGACGATCCGTCCACGCTCGCGTCGCTTTCGAGGGCCTTCCGGATGGCTGGCTACGAGGCAGTGGTCTGCGACAACGCCACGCGCGCCATCGCGCTTCTGAAAAGCGAGCGATTCGACCTCGTGTTCTCGGACGTGGTCATGCCCGGGAAGGACGGACTAGCAATGCTTGCCGACGTCCGCGAGGCTGGCATTTCAACGCCGATCATCATGGTCTCCGGCCAAGCGACCGTCGACATGGCCGTGCGGGCAACGCGCCTTGGCGCCGTCGACTTTCTCGAGAAGCCCATCTCGTCGGACAAGCTGCTGTTGACGGTCGAGAACGCGCTCCGGATGGTCCGTCTCGAAGAAGAAAACAAACAGCTTCGTCGCCGCGTCGGCCGCCACGATCTTGTGTGGGGCAGTGACGCCATGCGCCGCGTGATGGCACAGGTCGATCGCGTCGCATCAAGCGAATCACGCGTCTGCATTCTTGGCGAAACCGGTACCGGCAAAGAGCTTGTGGCGCGAGCGGTTCACGACCGAAGCCCTCGCCGCGAGCGACCCTTTGTGACGCTGAACTGCGCGGCGGTCCCTTCCGAGCTCATCGAATCGGAGCTGTTCGGCCACGAGAAGGGGTCGTTCACCGGAGCCGCGGCGCGGCATCTCGGAAAGTTCGAGCAAGCTCACAACGGCACGCTGTTTCTCGACGAAATCGGAGATATGCCGCCGGCAATGCAGTCCAAACTGCTACGGCTGCTGCAGGAGGGTGAGCTGGAGCGGATCGGCGGCGAACGGTCAATCGTCGTCAACACCCGCGTCATCGTCGCCACGCACCGCGACCTTGAAGTGCTCGTGCGAAAAGGGACGTTCCGCGAAGATCTGTATCACCGCATCTTTGTGTTTCCAATCGTGCTGCCCCCGCTTCGGGAGCGGGTCGAAGACATCCCGCTGCTGGCGGAGCACTTTGCCGCCATGGTCGCCGAACAGAATGGCTGGAAGCCGCGCGGCTTTACCCCCGAAGCCGTTGAGCAGCTTGTGCGATACGCCTGGCCTGGAAACGTCCGCGAGCTTCGCAATGTCATCGAGCGTCTGCTCCTCCTCACCGACGATGCCGTCGACGCGGCGACCACCCACCAGGTGCTCGCGGGCCGTCACACCGGCGGCGGTGGCGGCAGCGACGTCGGGACCCTCGCGGATCGCGTAAGCGCTTTCGAGCGGGAAGCTCTTCTCGGGGAACTCCAGGCCCACAGCTATAACGTGGCCGAGACCGCCCGCGCGCTGGGTCTCGAGCGGAGCCACTTCTACAAGAAATGCCAACAGCTCGGGATCGACGTTAAGGCCGAGCGATCGCAGGCTTAGGGAAATCCCAAATCCCAAATCCCAAGTTCCAAACCCCAAGGGACTCAATTTCCTCCTCAGCCGGAGCGCAGGCCGCGTCTTGCGAAGCGCGACTTGAGGAGTCGTGATAGCGAAGAAAGTAAAACCGTCCTGAAACGTGACCGCCGCGCAACTCACGGAGTTGCGCGGGTCGCCGAGGCAAGGCGGAAGGACGGTTTTTCCACGGCTCCGAACGGAGCGCGGAGCAAGATGCGGGCTGCGATCCGGCGGCGCACTGTCGCCTACGCCAATAGATACTTCCGGACCTCGGGGTCTCTGAAGCGCCAGAGGACGTTATCGATGAAGTAATGGTGGATGTTGATGAACAACATTGCCGCGGTGAAGAAGAAGAACATCTGCCACGAGTTGAACGTACCGAGCGCGGTATCGATCTCGTTCGGCAGGAACTCGAATGCCATCCACCCGGCGAGTACGATCCCCACGGTAAGAACGGTTCCGCGGATCTCGGGATGATCGAGTGTACGGAGGCGCGTATCTTCCATCTTGTAGACAAATGCCAGGTACTGCAGCGAGTGGAAGAGCGGCGTCAGGAGAAAATAGAACTCGAACTGCCTCGTGATCGGAAGCCACCAGACGTAGAGCGCAACGAACGGCACGACCATGTTGACGCCAGGCACGCGGCCGCGCTCCTTGTAGTTCTTCCAGAACACCTCGTACGCCACCAGCGCGATGCCGATGACGACGATCGCTTCGGTGATCGGCACCAGGAGGTCGGGCAGGTCGAACGAGTAGTACTTGAACTGAGAGAAGTTGTTCTGAACGCCCTTGCTGTTGCCGTACGCGAAATTGAGCCACCAGATGCTGAGGAGCGCGTATTTCGTGATCGTGCGCTGCGTCTTCGACAGCGGGTATTTGTCGAAGTACGCATAGACCATCATGCAGCCGAACACCTGCTTCGTATAGTGCCAGCCCACCGTGAACAGCATCACGTTGAACGCGATGGCGAACAGGAGGTCGCCCAGCCGTGGGCCGGAGAAGACGTTCGCGTTTCCTCCGAAGCCGCTGATGGCGCGCTGGACCAGCGACACGAGCGGAAGCTGCGAGACCGGCACGTCATAGCGCGCGAACGCCCAGGCGAACGTCACGACCATCAGGATCGGGACCGCGATCAGCTGCCACCAGTGCGTGGTGATGAACGAACGCCCTCGCGTGTACGCGAGCTTGTACGAGATCAGGAAGTGCGGGTAGTTGACGAGCAGCGACAGCGATGCCGTCGTGATCGTCAGGTTCTTGAAATGCTGATCGATCGCCCACGCCGACCGGAAGCCCTGGACCGAGATCATCATCAGCCACACGAGCAGACTTGCACCTCCGAGCAGCCAAAAGTCGCCAAATCGCGTGGTCAGCGCCTGGCGCCGGACGCTCGAATCGCGTGCCGCGTCGATAGAAGGCGACTGAGGCGGAAGCGTGGTGAGGGTAACGGACACCCGGGTTTCCTCCGATATCCTGAAGAGAGAGCAGTTTACCAGCTAGTGGAAGTGCGATTCAGCTTTCCGCCGACCGTCGGCGGCAGGACTTGTGAATCATGTGTCGTGAGTGATGTTGAAAGTCGAGCTTCATACCCATACGGCGGACGATCCATCGGATCGGATCCCCTATAGCACCTGTGACCTGATCGACCGGGCGGCCGAGCTTCGCTTTGACGCGCTCGCGGTGACCTTGCACGACCGGCAGCTCGATCCGGCATCGTTCAAGGCATATGCGCGGGCGCGCGGCATCACACTTATTCCCGGCGTCGAGCGGACAATTGACGGGCGGCACGTCCTGCTTCTCAACTTCAGCCGCGCGGCCGAGTCGGTCCTCTCCTTCGAACAACTGGCGCGTCTGAAGCAGCGGGAAGGCGGCCTCGTTGTCGCGCCGCACCCGTTCTTTCCGGCCGGCAGCGCCCTGCGCGGCTACATGAATCGGTACGCCGACCTGTTCGACGCCGTCGAGTACAACGCGATGTTCACGTCGGTCGTGAACTTCAACGTCCTCGGCGAACGCTGGGCGCGGCGCCATGGAAAGCCGATGATCGGCAACGGGGACGTACATCGCCTTGAGATGCTCGGAACAACCTATTCACTGATCGACGCCCAGCCCGACGCCGATGCGATTTGCGCGGCGATCGCCGCCGGCCGCCTCCAGGTGGTCGCGCAGCCCCTCTCGTCGTTCACCGCCGGTAGGCTGATGGCCGATCTCCTGCTGGACTGCGTACGTCCGCGACTCGCAGCCGGAAGCCTTACACTCGCACCTCCACCGAGACAAGCCACAGAGACTCAGAGACGCAGAAAAAAATCTGGTCTCTATGCTCTGAACCCCTAACCCCTGAACCCCTGAACCCGGATCCCGGATCCCGGATCCCCAAGGTACGTGTGATTCACGATTAATGATTGATGACTGGTGAATGAGCGAATCACCAATCACCAATCACTAATCACAAATCACAAATCCAGTAGACTTCCCGGATTGAATCCCTCGCTCACCACGCTCTTACACAACATCCTGACCAGCCGCGTCTATGACGTGGCGCGAGAAACGCCCCTCGACCCGGCGCCGGGGCTCTCCCGGCGTCTCGGTAACCGTGTCCTGCTGAAACGCGAAGACCTGCAACCGGTATTCAGCTTCAAGCTACGCGGTGCGTACAACAAGATCGCGCATCTGACCGAGCGGGAGCGGACCAGCGGGGTCATCACGGCGAGCGCCGGAAACCACTCGCAGGGGGTGGCATACTCCGCGCGGAAACTCGGTCTGCGCGCGGTCATCGTGATGCCGCAGACGACACCGCGGATCAAGGTGGATGCTGTGCGAGGTATGGGAGCCGAGGTCGTGCTGTCGGGCGACACCTACGGCGACGCGAAGGCGCACTGCGACACGCTGGTGGCCCAAACCGGCATGACGTTCATCCATCCGTTCGACGACCCGCTCGTCATCGCGGGGCAAGGAACCATCGGCGCCGAGATTCTGCGGCACAGCCAGGAACGCCTGTCCGCGGTGTTCGTGCCGGTGGGTGGCGGCGGCCTCATCGCCGGCATCGCCGGTTATATCAAGGCGCTCCGGCCCGACGTAAAGGTCATCGGTGTCGAGCCGTATGAGGCCGATGCGATGTACCGGTCGCTGAAGGAAGGCACGCGGGTGCGGCTCGATCACGTCGGTATTTTTGCCGACGGCGTGGCGGTGCGCGAGGTAGGCGAGCTGACGTTCGCGCTGGCGCGCGAGACGGTGGACGAAGTCGTCCGCGTGACCAACGACGAAGTCTGCGCGGCCATCAAGGACATCTTCGACGACACCCGGACGATCATGGAGCCGGCCGGTGCACTCGCGGCCGCGGGGCTGAAAACGTGGGCGGAACGCGAGGGCGCGCGCGACCAGGCGCTCGTGGCTGTGCTCAGTGGCGCGAACATGAATTTCGATCGCCTTCGCTTCGTGGCTGAACGGGCGGAGCTCGGTGAAGCGCGCGAGGCGTTGATCGCGGTAACGATCCCCGAGCGCAAGGGCGCGTTTCGTGAGTTCTGCGGAGCGATCGGGCGGCGCGTCGTGACGGAGTTCAACTACCGCCTGTCGGGCAGGCAGCAGGCGCACATCTTCGTCGGCTTTGCCACGCAGTCGCGCCAGGATGCTGACGCGCTGATCGCCCAGCTTCGCGGCAGCGGATACGAAACCGTCGACCTCACCGACAACGAGATGGCCAAGCTACACGTGCGGCACATGGTCGGTGGCCATGCGCCGGACGTGCGGCACGAACGCCTGTGCCGATTCGAGTTCCCCGAGCGCCCCGGAGCGCTGGGCGACTTTCTCGAGGCGCTCGCCGGCCGCTGGAACATCAGCCTCTTTCACTACCGCAACCACGGGTCCGACTTCGGACGTGTCCTGGCCGGCCTCGAGGTCGAAGACAGCGACCTGTCCGCGTTCAGGTCGTTCCTCGATGGTCTCGGCTACGAGTACGCGATCGAGTCGGACAACCCCGCCTACAGATTCTTCCTCGGCTGATCCTTGGAAAATCCCAAACCCCAAATGCCGGATCCCCGATCCCGGATCCCTGATCCCTGATCCCCGACCCCGCCGTGCTTCGGATCGGCACAAGCCTGTTCCAAACCCGAACCATCCTCGAAGTCGTTGCGACGGATGCGGATAGCGTCGATCCGTCTCTCGATCACCGCGCAGCCCATGTGCCGTTCGAGAACATGAGCGCTTTCCGCACATCTCACACCCAGCGTCGTCCGTACCGGCGAACTCGTTGCGCAGCAAGGTGATCGGTAGTGTTCGTGTCTGGCCGAGCTGTGCGGTTTGCGACTTGCAACCTAGCTTGGCGCTCGGTGCGCCTTGAACGGACATGAGCGCGAACCGACAGCTTCCCAGGAAAACATGCGTCTACGAAAACCAATCGTCCTTTTCTCTTTTCTCGCCGCAATCGCCGGCTTCGCGGTCGTACGTCCAGCGCTATGGACCGAGCGGGACGCCGTGAAACAGTCCGTGTCGCTGTCGACCGACCTTGTCGCGTACAAGGCGACGCACTCGAGCGTGCCGGTGCGCGTGATCGTGCGCGGAACGCAGGGCCGGCTCCGACTTCTGTCTGCGCGGCACGGTGTCCGCATCGTCAGGATGCTCGAAGGTGAGGCGGTGCTCGAAGCCAACGCCGCGCAGCTCGATACATTGAGCCGCGAGCCAGGCATCGGGCAGATATCCGGCGACCTTCCGGTCGGCGATTTCATGACGGTTTCGGCACGGGCGCTCGCAGCCGACAAGGTTCGCTTGGGCAAGAGCGGCGGACTTCTCGGACTGGGTGGAATCTCCGGCATGACGGGGCAGGACGTCGTTGTCGCCGTTCTGGACTCAGGAGTCGCCTCGTCGCACAAGGCGCTGGCGGACCGCGTGCTGGCAAGCGTCAGCATGGTTGCCGGTGAGCCGGCGACCGACGAATTCGGTCACGGGACGCACGTCGCCGGCATCATCACCGGCGTCGCCTCCGCGGCCTCAGGTGTGACGACCGCCTATGCGGGCGGGATCGCTCCAAACGCGAAAATCGTGAACGTGCGGGTCCTGGGCGACGACGGCGTGGGATACACCAGCGATGTGATCGCCGGCATCAACTGGGTAATCGAGAACAAGGCGCTCTACAACATTCGGATCATGAATCTGTCCCTCGGTCACGCGGTCACCGAGCCGTCAACCACCGATCCTTTGTGCCTGGCTGTGGAGCGCGCGTACCTGGCAGGCATCGTTGTCGTCGTGTCCGCCGGGAACGCGGGGAAGCTGGCGGACGGAACCCCCGTGCTTGGTGGAATTGCGTCGCCTGGGAACTCGCCGTACGCGCTCACCGTTGGCGCGACCAACACGTGGGGGACGGTGTCGCGGTCGGACGATACGGTGACGACCTATTCTTCGCGCGGGCCGACGAGGTACGAGAATGTCGTCAAGCCTGACGTCGTCGCGCCAGGCAACAAAGTCATTTCGCTCGAGGCCAGCGGGTCGTACATCTCGACCCACTATCCTGCCGAGCACGTTGCCGGGTCGGGCAACAACGGCTACTTCCGCATGAGCGGGACGAGCATGTCGGCCCCGATGATCAGCGGCGGCGCCGCGCTGCTGCTGCAGGCATCGCCAAACATGACGCCTGCCCAGGTGAAGTTCCTGATGCAGACGGGCGCCACGTACATGAGGGACGGCGGCCTGTTGGCGGCCGGCGCCGGGAACGCAAATCTGTGGACCTCGAGACAGGAACAGGCCAGCTCGGGACTCATTTCAAACCTGCTGGGCCTTCTGCTCGATCAGACGGGCGGCGCGTCGTTCTGGGACAAGGGCACCATGCAGGAGCGCATGTACTCGGGTTCGGGCATCCGGTTGCTCGGTCTCCTCGAACTGCCAGGAATTCTTCTCAACCCCTCGAAGCTTGGATTCGGAAACCTCAATCTGATCGGGACGCAGAATCCAGTCAGCCTGCTGGGAGCGAATCGCATTCTGTGGGGCGACGTGTCCTACTGGACCTCGGACGATCACATCGTCTGGGGCGACAACATCACCTCGCCCGAAGGACAGCACATCGTCTGGGGTGACAGCGATCTTACGGACGACTACCACATCGTGTGGGGCGATTCGATTGGCCCTTCCGATAGCAATTAATGAGCACGGTCCCCCAAGCCGCGCGGCGCCCTGTTCCAAACGGCCTCGACATTCACGTCGGGGCCGTTATCTTTTTGGGCGCGATCACCATCGTCACATCTCTGTACGCGCTGACGACCAGCCCGCCGCCTGGCGAGTGGCTGCTCTTTACCGCGCTCGGATTGGTGGCGGGCGCATGCGCCGTCAAGATCCCCGGGGTCAACGCGCTCGTCTCCGCCTCCGACACGTTCTTCATTGCGTCGGCGATGATCTTCGGACCTGCGCCGGCGATGGTGGCGCTCGCCATCGATAGCGCCGGCCTGGCGTGGCGTCGCGGTTACGGCGTGCGCCGCTTGCTTTTCAACGCCACGCAGCCCGCCCTGTCGTTGTGGATTGCCACGCATGTGTTCCAGCTCCTGGCGGGCGACGTCTCGGCGTTGAGTCCATCGACGCAGATCACAGGCGTTATCCTGCCGCTGGCCGCGATGACGACGGTCTACTTCCTGCTGAACTCGGGGCTGACGGCGGTAGCGATCGCGCTCGAAGCGGGTTTGCCGGTCCTCGCGGTGTGGAAGCGTCTGGCGCCACTCGCGGTGAACTACGTTGCGGCGGCCTCGGCGGCGTTCTGCCTGGTGATCGTCATGCGATCCGCCGGTGTGCTCGCGGCCTCCGCCGTGCTGCCGCTCGTCCTCGTCTTCCATATGACCCTGCGGTCGGTTCTTGGTCGTCTTGGGGACGCCGAGCTGCACGTCGAAAAAGTGGATCGGCTCTACCTGTCGACCATCGAAACACTGGCCACCGCCATCGAAGCCAAGGATGGCGTCACGCATGACCACATCCGTCGCGTTCAGCGGTTCGCGATCGGCCTTGCGCATGCGCTGGGCATTCACGACGATGAAACGATCAAGGCTATCAAGGCGGCCGCGCTGCTGCACGACACGGGCAAGCTCGCCGTGCCGGAACACATTCTCAATAAGCCAGGCAAGCTGACGCCGCTCGAGTTCGAGCAGATGAAGCTTCACGTTGATGTCGGCGCCGACATTCTCGCGTCGATTGACTTTCCGTACCCCGTCGTGCCGATCGTGCGCGCGCATCACGAGAGCTGGGATGGAAGCGGTTACCCACGCGGGCTCAAGGGCGACGACATTCCCATCGGCGCGCGCATTCTGTCTGTCGTCGACTGTTACGATGCGCTGACGTCGGATCGTCCGTACCGTCCGGCATTGAGCGACGAAGACTCCATGAAGATCATCGTCGACCGGCGCGGCACCATGTACGACCCTCTAGTCGTCGACACGTTTCTCAAGGTCTACCGCGAGATTGCCGCCGTGGCAATGGAACCGGTGCCGCACCAGGAGGCGCTGTCACGAATCGGCCGCTCGATCTCCGCGCCGCAAACGCCCGCGGTGGTGCCCGTCACTGAGGTTCGAGCCGATGCGCCCGACGATCTCCTTGCCATCGTCAGCCTGTCGCGCATTCTTGGAGGCGAGGCGACGTTCGGAGACGCTGCCGCACTCGCCACGGCGCACCTCTCCAGGATCCTGCCGAACTCGACATATGTCTTCTACCTGCCCGATGCGGCGTCCGGCCGCCTCGTGGCGCAGCATGCGACTGGCGAGCATGCGGCCGCCGTGCGTGGTACGTCCATGGGGATGGGCGAGCGCTTGAGCGGGTGGGTAGCCGCCTGCCGGCAGACGATCACGAATTCGGATGCGACCCTCGATCTCTACGATCGGGGCGTCAAGCTCGGAAGCACGCTCAGCACGCCGCTGATGGACGGCAATCGCGTCGTCGGCGTATTCACCGCGTACGCGGCCGCCGCACATGCGTTCACCGAGGATCAGAGCCGCCTTGTCCAAATGATGGCGCCGCATCTTGGGCGGATCGTGAGTGCAGCCCTTCGCAGCGAATCGCAGCGTACCCGCGAGGTCATGGAGCCGCGTGTTGCGAGCGCCGGCTCGCGCGACCTGCGGGTCGTGTTCAGCAAATAGGGCCTTCCGGATCCCGGATCCCCGATCCCGGATCCCCGATCCCTGATCCCTGATCCCTGATCCCTGATCCCTGATCCCTGATCCCTGACTCTGGTCCCATCAAAATTCGTGCTAGCGTGACCTCAATGTCGCGGGAGTCGTTTATGGAGGCCGCGCTCGATCAGGCACGCCTGGCGCTCGCGGCTGGCGAGGTGCCGATTGGCGCGGTGCTCGTCATCGACGGCCAGATCGTCGCGAGGGGGTTCAACCAGCCAATCACGTCATGCGATCCGACGGCGCACGCGGAGATGCTCGTGTTGCGCGAAGCGGCGCGCATCGTCGGCAACTACCGCCTCACCGACAGCGAGGTGTACGTGACGCTCGAGCCGTGCCTGATGTGCGTGGGCGCGCTCGTGCACGCGCGCGTGAAGGAAGTGATCTACGGCGCTGCGGAACCCAAGACCGGCGCGCTCGTTTCTACCGTGCGGTCTCTTGAAACGCCGGGTCTCAATCACCGGTTCGCGGTGACGGGGGGAGTGCTCGAGGCGGCGGCTCGCGACCTCATCCAGGAATTTTTCAGAGGCAAGCGGCGAGCCTCGGACGGGCCGCCGGCCGTGGAGGGTAAATTCGGCGGGTTATAATGCCGTGTTCGGCGGTCGACAGAAATCGCCGTACGTCCGGTAGCACACCGCGGAGAGGTACCGAAGTGGTCGTAACGGGGGCGCCTCGAAAGCGTCTTGTCGCGTAAGCGGCACGTGGGTTCGAATCCCACCCTCTCCGCCAATCTGTAAGTTACTCACACATAAGAGTTTGTGTCGTTGGGTCGCCAGTTCTTCGCCTCCGCGAAAAACTTGACACGTGTGGCAGACGAGCGCGCAGCCGATGGTGGGCACAGCGAAGCTGAAAAAGGGCGCGCATCGACGACCTCTTGAAGGGCCAAGTGCGAGTGCTGGCCATACTGGGGCGACGAGAACCGCGGTCGGCGAGTCGCCCACGTCGCTCCCGTAAGACCGGTGCGAGTAGATAGCCCCATCGCGACAAGTCGCGGTCTTTGTGAGTTGCGCGACTGGTTGGGGAACCCGCTCGGGTGAATGCCGCCTCATCGTTGCTGAGCACGTGCCGACCAATGCGAAGCGATCCAGCATATCGAACTGCAAGGGCGCTCAGTCCAATTCTGAGAACGAGGTAAGGCCTCGCCCGTTGGCAGTAGATTAAGGGAATCCCGATGGCCGAGGGGTGACCCGGATTGCCGAGTGGGGCCTTGAGATCGACGATTCGGGGCGCCAAGGAGGACATCCATGACCGAGACTCGCGTCGCCCGTGTCACGGGTATCGGTGCCCTGGCGTGTGTCGCGTTGAGCTGGCTTCAGTTTCCCCTCTGGGTCATCGGAGAGCCGCCGTCCGTGTACGACGGCGCGGGTTACGCTCGCCACCTGTTCGACATCCGCACCATGGCCTTGCTTCGGGTCGTGATGGACCAGGGCATCTACGTCGGCATGATGGTGTTCGCGGCGGGCTTTCGCCACCTGGTCCGGCACGCCCGACCCGAGAGCGAATGGCTTGGCACCTTGACGTTCGGCGCCGCCGCGGTGTGGCTCGCGGTCACGCTGGTTGCCGACGGACTCATGGGCGGCGCCGTCCTTGATACCTTGCAAGGCGACGCCAATGCGTCGGCGGTCCGTGCCCTGGTGATGGGCACGATGCTCATCTACAACGGGTCGATCGCGTTCGCCATCACGGGCCTCTTCCTCGTGAGCGCCGCGTGGGCCACGCTCGACAGCGGCGTGCTGCCTCGCTGGACGGGCGGCTCGCCCACATCGCGGCGGCGTTGTGTCTGATCTCCGTGCCGGCGATGTTCACCGGTCCCATTGACGGGAAGGGGTTCTACAACCCAGGGGGTTGGGGGCCAGCCATCGTCGCGAATTTCCCCCCGCTGATCTGGTTCCTGGTCGTCGGGGTCGTCCTGATCCGCAGCGCTCGCGCAAACGCGAACACTCCGGTCGTTGCGCAGCAGCCCCGCCGGCCGGCCTGATCGATCTTCGAGAAGCGACAGCTTGTCGTCGTCGCCCCAGTAATCGACGGCAGTATCACGCAGCCATCCGCGCGAAAGGACCGAAAGACAACGCCGGCAGCGATGCTGCCACGAAGCGGAGACGAGAGCGCCTCTTGCTCGGGGGAGTGTGGCCTCCACCTCCAGTAACACGCGGTCGGTCCAGAGTGGTGGCACAGTATGGGGATGACGCCCGAGTTTCAGGAGTCCCGCTCAACGAGTCCCTTTCACGAATTCTTTCGAACGGAAGCGGCGGGAGGTGCGTTGCTTGTCGCCTGCGCGTGCGCCGCGCTCATCGTTGCCAATTCTGGGTCGGCTGATAGTTACCGCCGCTTGTTGGCGACGACCATCTCCATTGCCGGGGAGGGTCGTGGGCTTTCGCTCACCGTTCATCAGTGGATCAACGATGGGCTTATGGCGCTCTTCTTCCTCCTTGTGGGGCTGGAAATCAAACGCGAGGCCCTTGCGGGTGAACTGGTATCCCCGCGCCAAGCGGCGCTCCCGATCGCCGGGGCGATCGGCGGAATGGTCGTCCCGGCTTTTATCTACTTCATGACGAACGGCGGAGGGATAGAGTCGCGTGGGTGGGCGATTCCCGTGGCGACCGACATCGCCTTCGCGCTCGGTGTACTGGCACTCGTCGCGCCCGGAGCCCCAAGTGGACTCAAGATCTTCCTGGCGGCCTTGGCCATCGTGGATGACATGGGGGCGGTGTTGGTCATCGCGCTCTTCTACACGGGCGCCATCACGTGGGGCGCTCTGGGGATGGCGGGGCTCATCCTGTTGTTGCTCATCGCGCTGAACGTTCTTCGCATACGACGTCTGACTCCCTATCTGGTCCTCGGTCTGGGGCTCTGGTTCTTTGTCCACGAGTCCGGGGTGCACGCCACGATCGCCGGCGTGCTGCTCGCCTTTGCGATTCCCACCCGTACGCGCATCAACGCGACGGAGTTCTCTGCTAAGGCGCGAGGCTTGTTGGACCACTTCGATCGCACGGAGACTGGCGATTTGCTCGTGCTGACCAGCAAAGGCCAGCAGGAGGCGATCATCGGCCTCGAGCGAGCCAGTGAGCAGGTCACCGCCCCGCTCCTTCGCCTGGAACACGCGCTTCATGGATTCTCGGCCTTCGTGGTGATGCCGCTGTTTGCGTTTTCGAACGCGGGCGTCGGCTTGAGCGGATCGTCCGGGGGGACCGTGACTCTTGCTGTGATCTTGGGGCTGGCCATTGGAAAACCACTCGGGATCACTTGCGCCGCATTGGCCGCGGTTCGGTTGCGGTTGGCCTCGCTTCCAGACGGTGTCAGTTGGACGGCGTTGCACGGATGCGCCTGGCTAGGTGGCATCGGCTTCACGATGTCACTGTTCATTGCCACGCTCGCCTTTGACGGCACGAGCTTGCTCGACTCAGCCAAAGTCGGGATCCTGGCAGGGTCGATCGTGTCGGGCGTCGTCGGAGCCATGGTCGTGCGCCGCGGCACTCGTTCTGTGACGAGCCTTTGACAGCCGGCGCCCTTGGCGAGGACACTGAAGATCTCGTTGGCGGTGGAGTCCGCCCTGAACCGCCGTCATTGACGGCCAATGACTCCTGCGGGCAGCCGTGGGAGCGTGTACATCGCCGTGGCGCCTCGGAAAGGCGACACGGCATGGAACAATTCTTCTGGATCTGCGTCGCTGGTGCCGCTGGCACTGGTGCGCGTTATCTGATTGCGCTGTGGGCCGCGCCGCGGCTCGGTAGTACCTTCCCCCCTCATCGTCAACCTGTTCGGCTGTTTTGTCATCGCCGCCTTGATGCATGCGGCTTTGACACTCGGCTGGTCACCCACCGTGCGGGCAGCCGTCACGATCGGTTTCATCGGTGGCCTGACGACGTACTCCAGCTTCAACTACGAGACCATGCGTCTGTTTGAGGAGAGCGCTCCGGCGACAGTTCGCATCTTTCTTGGCGAGTCCGACAAGTGGCACCACACGCCTCTGGCCCGCGCAATCTTGGAGCGACTCCGAGCCGACGGCTTCGCGGGAGCGACGGTGGTGTGCGGCGTCGCGGGCTTTGGTGCGAGCAGCGTGATTCACGCCAGCTTGATTGAGTTGTCCACCGATCTACCCGTCGTGATTGAAGTCGTCGACGATCAAGCGCACATTGACCGATTGCTCCCGATCCTCGACGAGATGATCACTGGCGGTGCGCTCGTCACCATGGAACGCGTGAGAGTGTTGAAGTACGCGGCAGGCCAGAGGCACACGGCATCCAGGCCAGGCGTCGAGTAAAATGTTGGCACACAGATTTCAGACTGGCCGATGCGTTGTCCTATTGCATCCTCTCGGATCGAGCAGTGGGACGGATTACGCGATTCCACCATATCAGCTTGCCCGTGACGAACATCAGCGCGGGACCAATCCGAACACGGGCCCAAATCAGCTTGGTGGTCGAGTCGCAGAGCCCTCGACCGCACCCAGGGCCCTCGGAATCCGCGTGCTCAATACGTGTCTCTACCAGGGGTTTCTTGCGGCTCTGGCGGATCGTGAGGAAGCGGGAATCCGTTAAGTTCTTTGTTTTCAACAACCGGCAGTGGTGCGAATCCCACCCTCTCCGCCATCCTATAAATCATTCGCACATAATAGTTTGCGGCGTTGTGTCGCCCGTTCTTCGCCTTAGCGAAAAACTTGACACGTGTGGTACGCGAGCGCGCGAAGGCGATCTGCTGCGCTCGCAGCGGACCGCAGAAATTGGGGGGCGCGAGATCGCAGAGGCGTGGAAACGGGCCGTTGGGGAGAAGAGCTTCGTGGAAGTACCTCGCGGTGCCGCCAGGAGAATGTGAGTGATTATTTCGTTCCGATAGGGAAGGCAGACGCAATGGTGAGGCCGACGGCGAGTCCAAAGACTGATTTGACCCTACTGCATGGCACCACCCTGAGCCGCGCCAGGCAGATCGAGTCCGATTTCGCCTTTAGAAGAGTGGCAGGCAACGACGTGTGGTTCGTATTCCGCAGCAATCGGGACATTGCCGAGTTCTTCGCCCGAAGGAGGGCACGGCAAGAAGGAGGGCAGCCAGCGCTCTTGATTGCCGTCGTTGAAGACCTTGTGTTCCAGTCTCTGCGAACGTCTGGGGACGCTGCGTATGTGCCCTTCGATGAAGCTGACCACGAACTCCTCAGAGGCCGGAGGCAATGGGTGGTGACGTCCGCCGGCATCGAAAAGCTGAACGCACGCTGGATCGATATGTCGTACGAGGAGCTATCGAAGGTCACGTAGACCTCCGCAGCTGTGCTCACACTGATTCAGGCAGTCATTGTGCGGCGCCTCGGCTCGGCGCGCAGGGGCGTCGCCTTTTCCCCGGCGGGCCGGACCCAGCTCGTTGATGAACCGGGATGCCTAGACCTGACCACCGCCGACCCCGAGCCCCATCTGAAAAGCCTGCTGCACCGGAATGTGGGTCACGCTCAAAAGGATGAGAGTCTCGGTCGTGCGCGTCGGCGCGACGTAGGGACATGCAAACCTTCGCGATGAAGCGGCGCGTCATGCGCCTGCTTGAGAAGGGTTCGGTTCCCCTGGACCCGCGAGCACCGCAGCGGCGATTCGTCGCTTCCGGCAAAGTTGAGCGCGTGCCCACCAAGCCAGCGTTCCACGCCATTCGCATAGACTACGACAAACTCGACCGTATGCAGCGCAGCTCAGTTCTTGGCACGACGGTTACGCGTCCCTCATGGCGATCCGTTGGATCCCAGCGATTTACGGCCTGATCAACGTCTATTGTTCGAGCGAGGTGGGGTCCCTATCGCGTCGGTAGAGGCGCGATCGGCGTCATTAGTGCATTGAGCTCACGCCGCAGGACGGCGACCTCGTCGGCGCAATCCATGCCGTGAATGCGGAACTCGAGGTCGTCCGTCATGGTCAATGACTAAACGGGTGCGGAGTCCACAGCGCCATCGTGAAAAAGACGGCGGCAAAAATCGCCATGAGGATGAATACAACGGTTGACCAATCCCACCGATCGGAGCCCTTCCACTTGTCGTTGCTGTCGTGTCTCGTCACCACTCTTCTCCCAGGTTTGCCGGTGCGGCCGCAACGGACGGCGTGACGCTTCGGACGCCATCGAGCCCTATCACTGGGCCCTCCAACGATCTCCGAGGTCGTGCACGAACAAGTAAAAGGTCGGCAGCGCCAGCAGTGTGAAGAGCGTCGAGGTTATGAGCCCGCCAATCATGACGATGGCAAGCGGCCGTTCGATTTCCGTTCCGTGCATATTGAGAATCAACAGCGGCAGCAATCCTAAGATTGCCGTCGAGGCGGTCATGAGCTTGGGTCGAACGCGGCCGATGCTTGCCTCGCGCAACGCGTCGCGAAAGGGCCGTCCTTCAGTCACGAAGCTCCTGGTCTGGGCGACCAGCACGAGACTGTTTTGAACAGCGATCCCGAACAGACCGATCAACCCGACCAACGACGACACGTTCCACGTCTCTCCCGCGATGAGGAGCGCAACGATCCCTCCTACGAACGCACTGGGGATCGTGACGAGAATGACTCCGGTTTCTGCGAACGATCCGAGGGCCAGATACAGCAATCCAAATACGGCGATCAACGCCGCAACAATGGCGATGGTCAGTGACTGCGTCGCTCGTTCCTGTTGCTCCACCCGTCCGCCGACCTGGACGAAGTACCCGGTTGGCAGTTGAAGACCTGACGCAACCCGTTGCCGAACCTCGGTCGCCGCGCCTCCGAGGTCCCGCCCGGCGACACTTGCTTCGACAGCCACTCGGCGGTTTCCACCCTCGCGCCGAATCGTGCCCGGTGCCAGCACCTCCTCGACACGCGCTACCTGGTCGATCGAGATTCGCGTTCCGTCGTGCGCTTCAAGTCGCAGGTTGCGAATGGCGCCCACGCTATCGCGCGCCGAGTCATTGAGTCGCACGACCAAGTCGTACCGCCGCTGGCCGATCCAGACCTCCGACACCGCTTCGCCGACGAGGCCAATCCGCAATGCACGGACGACGTCCCCGGGTGTCAGGCCGCTACGCGCGACGGCGGATCGGTCGACGGAGACGCGCAGCTGTGGAAGCCCTGTGACCGCTTCGACGCGCAGATCTTCGATTCCGTCCACCGCAGACATCAATCGTTGGACCTGACCTCCGAGTCGGGCGAGTTCATCCAGATCGGGCCCGAAAATGCGGACCGACAGATCCGCAGGCGTGCCGCCCAATCCCTCGTCAATCCGCATTCCGAGCGGTGTCGTAAAAAGGATCGAGACACCCGGAACTGCCTGCAGTGCTTCGCGCATTTCAGATTCGAGCGCCGGAAGGCTGCTCGAGCGATCGGGTTTGAGCACGACGAGTACGTCCGATAAGACGTGCGGCATCGGGTCTTCCGTGCGCTCGGCACGCCCGGTCCGCCGCACAACGTCCTCGACATCGCCGAACTTGCGCAGGACGTCCTCGACGCGGTGATTGATCCGGTCGACTTCGTCCAGCGCGGTATCGGGAGGCATGACCGTTTGCAGAAGGAAGGCTCCTTCATCAAGCTGTGGCATGAAGTCCGACCCAACCAACAGAGCCAAGCCGATGGCCGGCACCGTAATCGCGATGGTCACAACCTGAACGACCCCCGCATGCCGCATGGCACGATCGAGCAACGGTGCGTACAGGCGCTTGACGCGTCTCACGATCCACACGTCCTCGTCGGCATCGCGTGCCGGTGACCGAAGCAGAATGGCGGCCGCCACAGGGACAAGCGTCAAAGCCAGTACCAGTGAGGCCGCGAGCGCAGCGACAACAGCGGCCGCCAGCGGACGGTACATGCGCCCTTCGATGCCCGTCATCGCGAACAGCGGAACGAAAACGGCCACCACGATCAATGTGGCGAAGAGAATGGGTCTGGCTACCTGTTGTGCCGCGCGGAGGGCGATTTCGCGACGAGATTCCTGTGGGCGCTGTTGCAGGTGATGGACGATATTTTCGGTGACGATGATCGCTGCGTCGACGAGCAGACCGACAGCGATCGCGAGGCCCCCCAAGGTCATCGTATTGATTCCGACGCCGCCAGCGCGCAGGAGAAGTCCGGACAACGCGAGGCTCAGCGGCAGGGTGAGTGTCACCAGCAGCGCCGCCCGCCAATTACCAAGAAGGACGAACAGCACGACGACGACGAGACCCGCGCCGATGAGAATTGCTCGACTGACGCCTCCAAGGGCACTCTGGACCAGGTCTGACTGGTCGTACACCATCCGGAGCGTGACCCCTTTAGGGAGTGAGGTGTTGATGTCCTGGAGTGCGGCGCGGACAGCTTCTGAAACGGTTACCGTGTCTGCGCCAAACTGCTTGACGACGCGACAGCTGACGACCTCACCCGCCAGCCGGTGGGCGATGCCGCGTCTGACGGCGGGCGCCTCCAGCACATCTGCAATGTCACCCAACATGATGGGGATCCGGTCTTTCACAGCAACCACTGTTGTGCGGAGTTCCTCAATGGTCTGTATGCGGCCGACCGCCCGCACGGCCCACTCCGTTCCGCCTTGGGTCACGAACCCGCCCGAGGCGTTGACATTGGCCCCTTCAACGGCGTGGAGCACCTCGTCCAAGGTCACATCCCGCGCGGACATACGCGTCGGATCGATCTGAATCTGAAACTGACGGAGATATCCTCCCAGCCGCTCCACCGCAGCCACCCCTGGTACCGCGAGCAGCCGGTTTTTGATCTCAAACTCCGCCAGGTCGCGCAACGTCATGAGATCGACTGCGCCGGACTGCGCTTCGAGCGTAAATTCGAGAATCTCATTCAACCGGCCCGTGAGACTCGAGAGCACCGGCGTGTCTGTGCCCGGCGGTAGTTGGGTTGCGACCTGACCGACACGCTCCGCTACAAGTTGGCGAGCGCGGTAGTAATCGGCGTCCGCTTCAAATTCCACCGTCACTTGGCTGACACCCAGTTGCGACGACGAACGGATGCGCCGGACTTCTGGAAGCCCTGAGAGTGCCGTTTCCATCGGGATCGCGACGGACGCTTCCAGTTCTTCCGCGCCCATTGCCGGGTTTTGTACGATCACGTTGAAGACAGGCGCGGACAGATCAGGGAACACGTCGCGACGGAGCTGTTGAAAGCTCACCGCGCCGAAAGCCGCGGCCACCAGGACAACGAGAATCGTGAATGCGGGCCGCGCAAAGGCGGCGGTCATGATGCGGCTCGTCATTGTGTCTTCAGTGCCCGTTCTCGTCGGCGCCACCCGCGCGCTTTTCTGCCTCCGCCTTCAGCAGAAATGCACCCTCGACAACGACGGTTTCACCGGCCCGCAAACCCGATACGACCTCAACGTCGTTCCCCAGGTCGCGACCGCGGCCGACGGGGCGCATTTCGTACTCGTATTGCGCCTTTGGAACAAACGCGAGCCAACGGTCACCAACGCGCTGGAGCGCCGCGGCAGGCACCGCAAGGATGCTTCGACTCTGTCCCGCGACTTCGAGCCGACTGCTCGCGGACATGCCTGGTCGCAGCGCGCCCGACGGATTCGCCACCTCGATCCTGACGGGAAGGGTTCTCGACCCTGGCTCGACCTGCCGGCCAACCAAGGCCACCCGGCCGTCGAACTCCTGACCGGGCAACGCGGCCAGCGTCACGTGCGCGGTACTTCCCAGCCGTACGTTCACGGCGTCGCGCTCGAACGCCTGGGCCATCACCCATACGCGGCTCAAGTCCGCAATCGTGAACAGCGATGCGCTCGGTTCGGCGTATTGGCCGAGTACCGCGTGGCGATCGAGCACACGGCCAGCAATGGGCGACCGGACGTAAAACAGTGAGCCATCCTCCGAACTTGCCCCAACGTCCTCGGATACACCGAGCGCTTGCAGCGAGGCGGTCGCGGCGCGCACGTCCGCATCAGCCGCTCGAAACGCACCTTCCGCCTCCTGGACTTCACGGAGCGCCACAATCCGCTCGTCAGCCAGGCTCCGCTTTCGATCGAGCGTTTGACGGGCCAGATCGCGTCGGGCCTCTGCCGACAGCAAATTGGCCCTCGCCCGCCCAAGGTCCGTGCTTCGCAGTTGTGCCAGTCGGGTACCTCGTGCGACAGGGCCATTGGTGTCGACGAGGACCTGCACGACTTGACCGGCGCTTGGGGGGCCCACCTCTGCGTATCGAGCCTGATCGGCCACCACTTCCCCGAGCACGGCAACCTCCGTCGCCCCAGACCGCTCCACGACGGACGCAGTACTGATGCGTAGGTCTCGCAGCATGTCTTCGCTGAGATGAATCGCGTTTCCTTCCTCCGCATGGGTTTCGACGACTTGTGCGGCAGGCGGCGGCACGTTTCGCGCTCCCGGCTCAGTGCCGCACGCTCCTGCGATGACAGCCGCAACGACCATCGCTCCAGCACATGCAGGCCTTCTCATCGAAGTACTCCGGCAACAAAGTCGACGGTCAGCCGACTGCGCGCAGCCTCCAGCCGCTTATCGATGACAGCCATACGGGTGTCCAATGCGTCTCGTCGAATCAACAGAAAATCCATCAGATTCATCTCCCCGGCTTCGTAGCTGCGCCTGCCAAGGGTCTCGTTGTCTGCGAGGCTTGGAATGGTGTTCCTCTGCAGATCGGCGGCGAGTGCCGCTCGTTGCTCGTAGACTGCGTACGCCGTCCGCAGCTCCGTAGATGCGCTCTGCCGCGCGGTCTCAACTTCGAGACGTGCTCGATTCGCTCGCGCCTGGCCGGCAGCGAGGGTGCCTTGACCGCGCTGAAAAACGGGAAACGTGACCGTGAGGCCGCCGAGCAGAATCGTGTCGGGCTCTTCGCGTTTGTATGCGACACGGAATCCGAGATCTGGGCTCCTCAACGCGCTCCCGAGCTGTGCCTGCGCCTCCGCTTCGCGCGCCTCAGCCTCCAAGACCCCGAACTCCGGCCTCTGATCGATAAACGCCGCCAATCCGTCGATTGGAGGCAGAGGAGCGACGTCCAGAGAGCCGCGCAGCTCAATCGGCTCACCGATCGGCAGGCGTAACAGCGCTCGCAACACTCCAGCGGCGGCCGTCAAGTCGGCGCGCGCCGAGACGAGATTCGCGGCGGATCGTGCCGCGCCTATTCGCGCGAGGTTCAGGTCAATGGCGGCAATATCGCCAAAGGCATAGCGCCGTTCGCTCGCATTCAGCAGTTCGCGCGCAACGGTATCGGCTTCCTCTGCCACGCGTAGGCGCTCCGTCGCCGCAATTCCGTCGAGGAACGCAGATGCCGCGTCGAAGGCGACGTTCCGCGCGGTTTGCTGAACCTCGGCTCGCTGGCGCTCAATCCCCGCACGTGCGCCGGCGATACGCGCCTGGCGCTGGCCGCCGGTTTCGAAGTGCTGCGACAGGCCTAGCTCGAGGTCAGCCGAGCGCGTGCCGCCACCCGAGCGAGGGCCAGCGGCTGCCTCCATCAGCGGGTTATCACGCAGCCGTGCGGAGGCGCCGAGCAGCGATGCCTCCGCTTCGGCAATCCGTGCACGTGACACAACAACGGCACCCGCTTGATCGCGAGCGCGGGCAAGAGTCTCTTCGAGAGTGAGGACGGTCTGGGCGACTGCTGCACCAGGCACGCCTGCAAACAGGCACGCAGCCGCGATCGCGCGAACGGCGCAAAACATAGGCTCCTCTGCACAGACGGGCGTCACGCCGAGCGTGACGCAGTTAACGCGTCTTATGTCAGCGAGTCTTTGGGCACGTGGAAGATGCGGTGGGGGGCCGGGTCGGGCAGAACGTCACTCGGTCGCACCGTCGCACGGGTTGCCGGGGCGTCCGCGGGCGCGGAGGTAAGAACCGTGTGTATAAAGGTGGCGACGCGTGCACAGCAAATGCACCGCGAGCAGTTTTGAGGGCACGGGTCAGCCGCAGACCCTTGGATCGAGTCGTCGCACTCGTCCGCAGCGAGCACGATCAGAACGTCGGTTGTTTGCAGCGTGAACGCGCCGAGCCACACTGCCAGGAAGAGCCGCGCCACGGGTTCACGATACCACGTGACGCCAAGGGGGGAGGTCCGGGACTAGCCCTTTTGTCTGCCTTGACCGGTGAGGACGCTCGGTCTTCCTTCTTCGAGTCTCAGGCTACTCGCCCGTTCGCTCGGCGGCGCGCAAACGCATGAACAACGGTTGTTCATTAAGGCGCCGCACGCCGCCGAGCTGTGGCTGGCGGCAGCGATCAAATGAGGGTGTCCAAAGTCGCTGACGTTGAGCCGCCACATCAAGTGTCAGGCTGTTACCACCTCGTATGGCGATACCGGGGCGGCCGGTGCGGTGTCGGCTCTTCCACGTCCAGAACAAGCGAAAGCCGCGCCGATGCCATGCGAGCACCGTTGCCGGCTGGACGACAAGGAGCGCCGAGCGCCAGCCGCGCGATCGGCGCGACATCCACACCCAGAGCACACGATCGGCGGACGTCAAGCGAAGGCGTGGGCGGCGAGAGCGATTCGCGACCCGCCAGCTGATGCCGAAGGGCGAGGATCTCCAGATTCAGGGTCGCGCGTGAGCGAACCAACAACCGGAGGGAGTGGACCAATGAAACGACGACTGACACGATGAGGCGAGCCTATTCGGAATAGCCCACAAGCTCAATCGCCACAAGACGTACCGCGTTTCTGGTAGCCACACCCGACGCACCACGGTCATGCGGTACCCAACCCGCGAATATCAGAGTGATTCATCGTCGTTGCCGCTCGGCCGATCAGCTGACTGAGTCCCAACAGCGTGCGCGCCCGGATGGCTTGATAAGCCGGGCGCGCACTCGGAGTGCTATCGAAGAACGAAAACAGATCCGGGCCATTGACACCGGTCTTTCCATATCAATTCAAGCGATACACGAATCCGTGAGTCCCACTGACGTCTGCGTATTGACCGACGATAAAGTGACGATCATTGATGCCGAACACCTGCGTGCTAGCTGCCCCCTGGACTTCGAGCGTGCGATATTGTCCGTCCCTGGTTCGCAGAAAGCCGCGGGGGTTTACCGGAACTCCGACCGTGTTGGCCGCATTGTCACCTCGTACCCCGACAATCTCACCCTCGGCATTGACATCCCAGGCCAAGGTGAAGAGGCCGCCTTCAAAGGTGAACGTGGTCGCGATTGCATTTTTGCGATTCGCTATATAGCTCACGCCGGAAGAGCTGTAGTACCCGACCATCTCGCCGGTGGCCGCGACGCCATTGTTCATGGTGTCAGGATCGCGGCTAGTGGTGTCGCCGGGGTAGTGCGGGGTTGAAAGCCCGGTGAACGTGCCGCTCCGCAGGACGAAACCATGCATCGTCGTCATGGCCATGTTGTCTTCGTGAAAACAGCCGACGATATCGCCTTGAGGTGAGATGCGCACGGCGAGCGTATGGCGAGCTGGGGAGTCGGGGTGATCGAAGAGTTCCGCGGGTACATCAATAGGGTAGATGTAGCGACCGAGGAAGTACGCGAACCCGTGTTGCACGCCGGCAGCGGTGTAATGCCCGACGACGATTCCCTGCACACCGATGCCGCGTGCGACCGTCTGCGTCCGGCCATCTGCAGGTACGTCGATGCGTGTGTACACGCTGTCCTGGAGCAGGAATCCATGCGTCCCAGCCGCACTGATTTCTCCCGTCAGCGGATTGACACAGGCGGCGGCACACACATAGGTTCCAACGACATCTCCGCCGTTATTGATGCCCCTGGCCGCCGTCGAAGTCGAGCCGGGGTAATGGATGGTCGTGGGGACAAACGTCTCGGTTGCGGCTGCCCTCGCCGTGCCCATACATACGATAAGCATCGCGGCAGCCAATACTGCCGCACGTGTCGGCATATGGAATCTGGAACGCATGGTCTCCTCCTCAAGGTATTTCGTCAGTGAACGAACGCGACTACTCCTTCGGTCTCGACGGCGTGATTTCTTGAATGCGGCCCGTGTCGCGGCCGCTGTCGTGTAGTATCCGGAGCGCACGTCACCGAGTCTTTGGGAACGGATTAGAATTCGCTTGGTTCGTAGGCCTTCCTCGAAAGGTTGTCGTGGACATCAGCTTCGGGCCATTCACGCTCGACGAGCGCGCCCGCCAGCTTCGCCGCGGCACGCAGCCGGTCCACCTCTCTCCAAAAGCGTTCGATCTCCTCGCGCTGCTCGTGCATCGGCGTCCGGAAGCGATCTCAAAGAGCGAAGTCCACGAACAGCTCTGGCGCGATACCTTCGTGTCGGATGTCAACCTGGCCGTTCTGATCGCGGAGATCCGGACCGCTCTCGACGACGATGCTCGGCATCCCCAGTTCGTTCGAACGGTCCAGCGGTTTGGGTATGCGTTCTCCGGCACGGTTGCCGAGGTACAACGGCCGCGGTCCCCAGGGCTTGGCCACGCACTGTGCTGGCTAGCCTGGGGCGCCGAACGCGCCGCGTTGTCGAATGGTGAGAATCTCGTGGGCCGCGATCCTGCTGCGGACGTTCGCGTTGACGCCGTGGGTGTCTCGCGTCGTCACGCGATGATCGTCGTCGGTGACCACGAGGTGACGCTCCACGATCTGTCCAGCAAGAACGGCACGTACGTCGATGACGTCCGCGTGACGTCGCCGATGACGCTGACCGACGGCATCGAGGTGCGCTTTGGGCCAGCGGTTGCCTGCTTCCGGCGAGCGGCCGGCATGACTTCCACTCAGACTCTGAAAACGTCCCGAGGCTCGAGGGTTCGACAATGATGACCGATTCCTCTCAACCGCTTGCCGTCGGCTCCACACTCGGTCAATTCGTCATCCAGGGATCGCTTGGCGCGGGCGGGATGGGCGAAGTGTATGAAGCAGAAGACACGCGGTTGCACCGGCGAGTCGCGTTGAAAGTTGTCCGCAGCGAGGTGGCATCGGATCCTGTGCGTCGCGCGCGCCTCGAACGCGAGGCGAGTGCCGTCGCGAGGCTCAATCATCCGAACATCGTGACCGTACATTCGCTCGATGAGCACGATGGGATCCTGTTCATTACGATGGAGCTCATCGAGGGTTCCACGCTCTCGGCCGCTCTTCCCGCGCAAGGATTCCCACTCGATCGACTGCTGCCCCTCGCCATCCAGCTGGTCGAAGCGCTCAGCGCGGCACACGGTCTCGGCATCGTGCACCGCGATCTGAAACCCGCAAACATCATGATCACGCGCGACGGCGCAATCAAAGTCCTTGACTTCGGTCTGTCGAGACTTGCGGTCGATGAGGGCGGTGGCAGGGAGACGACCGATTCGCTGACGATCGACGGACGGCTGATGGGCACAGCGCCCTACATGTCCCCCGAACAGATCGACGGTCATCTGGCCGATGCGCGATCGGATCTGTTTTCGCTCGGCATCGTGCTCTTCGAGATGGCCACCGGCCAGCGTCCGTTTAGCGGTGGCACACCGCTGGCGACGTTGACGGCGATCCTCAAGGACACGGCGACTTTCGCGAGCGAGGTCAATCCAGGCGTGCCCGATGAACTTGCCCGGATCATCGAGCGATGCCTCGTCAAGGATCCGACCCGGCGGATGCAGTCGGCGATCGACTTAAAGGGCCAGCTCGAGGATCTCGCTCGGACCCTCGAATCGACGGGGTGGGCTGTCCCCTCGTCGCGCGTCGGTAGGCGTGGACGCGCGCCGGTAGCTCCAGACACGCGCTGGTCGGGAACCCGCACACGGATCGCCGCTGCTTTGGGCATCGTGGTGGTGTCGGTCGTCGCTGGGGGCTTGTGGTTTGGCTTCGTCCACGCAAGTGGACCCGTGAGCGAGCGCCGCGTGACGCGTTTCACCGTGGATGTTCCACGGGGGGCGATCGGGGGAGGCTTCAACCCGAGCCTGGCGCTTTCACCGGACGGGACGCAGTTGGCGTTTACACCGCTTCCTGGGCCTGTGTGGATACGGCGGTTCGATGACCTCGAGACGCGAATGCTCGAATCATCGGCGGGTCCCGGCTTCCGTGGGGCCCCTCTATTCTCACCGGACAGCGCGACCCTGTCCTTCATCCAGGGCAACGCAATCATTTCGTGGGCGCGACCCTTCTATAAAGCGGCACTGTCCGGCGGCGCCGCCGTGAAGCTCGCCGACTATGACGCGTTCCACAAGGGGGACTGGGGCGAGGACGGATCGATCTACTGGACCGCGCATTACCCCGGCGGGATCGTTCGCGTGTCAGATGCGGGCGGCGACATTCAGAACGTGACCGAACTCGGGTCCAACGAGCGAAGCCACCGGTTCGCCAACCTGCTGCCTGGGGGCGAAGCGCTCATCTATACCGTGGCCTTCGACGGGATCGACAACTACGACGACGCGCGAATCGACTTGTGGGACTTGCGGACGCATGAGCGGAAAACACTTGTCACCGGCGGCGCATCCGCTACGTATTCACCGTCGGGACACATCGTGTATGCCCGCGCCGGCAAGCTCCTCGCGGTGCCATTTGACCTTGCGCGGAGACAGGTCACCGGCGATCCATTCGAGGTGCTCAATGGAGTGCTAATGAGCAGCAATACGGGTGCTGCGCAGTTCTCGCTATCGCGACACGGAGATCTCGCCTACGTGCCCGGCTCCGCTGAGGGTGCGCATCGCACGCTGGTGTGGATGGACCGATCGGGAAAGGTAGAACCGTTACCACTGCCACCTGCCGCGTACCTGTATCCCCGGCTCTCGCCGGACGGTCGATTCCTCGCCGTGGAGATCGAAGGGCCCAACCACGACTTCTATGTCTATGATTTCGCCCGCTCGGTCTTAACGAAGATGACGACGGATGGTGAAAGTCACGATCCGGTCTGGATGCCTGATGGCAAGCGACTGGCGTTCCGGTCGTGGCTGGCTGGCGGTATGACGATGTGGATGATGCCGGCGGATCGGAGCGCGCGCCCGGTCCGTCTGGATCCTGCGGGAACACGTCAGAGTCCCGTGTCGTTTTCTCCCGATGGACGGTTTCTCACCTTCGATCAGAAGGATCCACAAACGAGAGATGACGCGTGGGTGCTGCCGCTCGACGGTAGTGGTCAGCCTCAGCCGGTCGCACGGTCGCGGTTTGCAGAAGGTTCGGCAAAGTTCTCGCCCGATGGTCGCTGGATCGCGTACGCGTCTGACGAATCGGGAAAGTCGGAAGTGTACGTGCAGCCTTTCCCAGGACCGGGACCCAAAGTTCAAATTTCGAATGCTGGCGGATACGATCCGGTGTGGCGACGCTCGGGTGGTGGGGAACTGTATTACCGCGCTGGGAAGACCATGATGGTCGTGTCGATCGCCACGGCCCCTGACATTCGAGTCTCTGCACCGAAACAGCTGTGGGAAGGCAGCTATTCCGACGGCTCGGGCTCCTCGTGCGGGATGCCTGGCGTGAGCTCGTCGAACTACGACGTCACGCCGGATGGGCAGCGGTTCCTGATGGTTCGAGACGAAGACAGTTCGCCCCCCAGTACTCGCATTGTCGTTGTCCTCAACTGGGCCGAGGAATTGAAATCGCGGTCAGCCAGCGGGACATCAACCGCCTCGCGCTAGACTGATTGCGTCAGCCTGAAAAGTGAGGCCGTGGAATGAAGATTCGCTCTTTCGCGTCCAGGATAGCTGCCATCGCGTCTGTGTGTCTCGTAGGAAGCGCTGGCGCTTCTAGCATTACCGCGCAGGATTCCGAAGGACACGAGTCTTCTCTGCGCGCCACGGTGACGATGGCCGATGGAACCTCCCGAGCCATCACGCTTCAGGGGGTTGGATGCACTGCAGGCATCTGCTCCAGGGTCCGCGCCACTGACGTGAAAGCTGATAGCGTGTGGCTCGATGGATTGGCTTCCGTCCGTGAGATCTCTCACGAAACCGAAGGTCCCATTAAAGCCCTCTTCACCTTCAAGGATGGCTCGGTGCGCCGAATATCTATAGTTGCTGGGAATCGCGTGCTTTACGTTCAGGGCCGATTTGGCCGCCCGCAGAAGCTGGATCTCGCAAGTCTCACCAAGATCGATTTCCCAAACTAGTCACGGCAGCCGTTCGGCCCGCCTTTCAGACGCGAGATGGAAAGCTGCCAAACCTCAAAATGCTTGACAGGCAGTAATCAAGTAATGTATTGAATACTTGACTTGGCTGCAGAAACCCGTCGCCACCGCGAGTTCAAGGATCGGTTGTACGGGCAGTTTGCCCGCATCGGGAAGGCGCTCTCGAACCCGCACCGCCTCGAGGTCCTGGAACTTCTGGCCCAGGGAGAGCGCACCGTTGAGTCCCTCGCGGGCGAGATCGGTCTGTCTCTCGCCAACGCATCGCAGCATCTCCAGACGCTTCGGCAGGCGTCGCTGGTCGAGAGTCGGAAAGACGGGCTGTATGTCTACTACCGGCTCGCTGATCCCGCTGTCGCCGACGTATCAAAGGCCGTCCGCACTGTCGCCGAGCACCGGCTTGCGGAGCTCGATCGGCTGGTTCGAGATCATTTCGGGGATCGATCGAGCGCCGAGGCTGTCGGCATGGAAGAACTGCTTCGGCGCGCGCGATCACGCGAAATAGTGGTCCTCGATACCCGGCCACCGAGCGAGTACCTCGCTGGTCATATCGCAGGCGCGATCTCCGTTCCCGTCGAGGAGCTTCAGCGCCGTCTCCGGCAGCTTCCGAAAACCAAGGAATACGTCGCGTACTGCCGCGGCCCGTACTGCGTCTACGCAGACCACGCGGTCGAGATCCTGCGATCGAAGGGACGCCGCGCGCAGCGCCTGCTCGAAGGGTTTCCCGAATGGCGGGCGGCTGGGTTTCCCGTGCAGACGGGTCTCGAGGAAGGCGCACTGAGATGACAGCAGCGCCACCATTTCTTCACTTCTGACAGAGGACGCAGCCATGACCGCCACGACCGTTGATCGTACTGCTCTCGAGTCCAAGGTAAAGGACATGTACACCGACGTTGCCACGAAACCGCACGGCAGCTTCCACTTTGAGATGGGGCGCGCCATGGCCGAGCGGCTTGGCTACGCGCCCACGGATCTCGAACGTGTGCCGCAGGACGCCATCGATTCCTTCGCCGGCGTTGGTTACTTCTTTCATCTTGCCGATCTCAAGTCCAGCGAGTACGTAGTGGACCTCGGCAGTGGATCCGGGATGGATACGTTTGTGGCATCTCTGAAAGTCGGACCGACCGGCCGAGTAACGGGCGTGGACATGACCGACGCGCAGCTTGCGAAAGCCGAGCGCCTCGCCCGCAGCGCCGGCTTTGCGAACGTCACGTACCGGAAGGCCTACATCGAAGACACGGGTCTGGATGCGGAAACGTTCGATTGCGTGATCTCCAACGGCGTGATCAATCTTGCGGCAGACAAGGAGAGAGTGTTTCTGGAAGCCGCACGGCTCCTCAGAAGCGGCGGGCGCCTCGCCATCGCCGACATTGTTACCGAGATGCCGTTGCCTGAAGGGGTCGTGTGCAACGCGGATCTCTGGGCGGCGTGTATCGGTGGAGCGGCGCAACAGGATGTCTACGGCGCGGCCATCGAAGCGGCCGGGCTTCGTATCGAGCGAGTCGAGCCAAACCCGCAGTACCAGTTCATCTCGGATTCGGCCAGGGGCGCCACGGTGAAATGGGGCGTGAAGAGCGTGTCGCTGCTGGCTCGCAAGGCGTGAGGGGTCAGGAGGTCGCCTCATGATTTTCCGTCCTTTCCATTACTACGACCTCGGATGCGCCGCCTATCTGCTTGGGTGCGGCACGCTCGGGAAATGTGCGGTGGTCGATCCGCGTGCAGAGGATGTGGACACGTACGTCGCCTTTGCCGACTCGAAGCAGATGCGCATCACGCACGTGATCGATACCCACGTCCACGCGGATCACCGTTCGGGGGGCGTCGAGCTGGCGACGCGGGTCGACGCGTCCTACTGCCTGCACGAATTCGCTGACGTCAGCATTCTCTTCGTGCCCTTGCGAGATGGTGAGGAGGTGGAACTGGGCAACACGCGCGTCAGAGTTCTACACACACCCGGGCATTCACCTGAGAGCATTTGTCTGGTAGTCACCGATCTCAAACGCGGCACAGATCCATGGTTCGTCCTGACGGGCGACACCCTGTTCGTGGGCGCCGTCGGCAGACCCGATCTACCGGGGCGCGCCCGCCAGAACGCGGCGGAGCTCTACGACAGCATTCACGAGAAGCTCCTCACGCTGCCTGGCGATCTCGAGGTGTTTCCCGGTCACTTTTCCGGTTCACTGTGCGGCGCCGGCCTCAGTGGAAAGCCGTCGAGCACGATCGCCTTTGAACGCCGTTGGAACACGATGCTGTCTCTTGACCGGGAGGCGTTTGTCAACGCGCTTGCGGACGTACCGCCGAAACCTGCCGAAATGGAACGAATCCTGGCGGCCAACCGCGGCCAGGCGCGACTCGAGACGCACGTGTGACGAGCGTCGCGGCGACGGCCGGTGCACGAGCGCCGGTCCGTCTGGGACTCCGCGAGAATCTCGCGCAGTTCACCCTCCTCGTGATCGTCAACGCATTTGTCGGCGCGATGGTCGGGACGGAACGGAGCATCCTGCCGGCGATCGCGGAGCAGGAATTCCACCTTGTTGCCCGCGCTGCCGTGCTGTCGTTCATCGTGGTCTTCGGCCTGACGAAAGCGTTCAGCAACTACGCGGCGGGCCAATTCGCAGACCAAATCGGGCGCAAGCGGATGCTCGTTATTGGGTGGCTGGTTGCGGTGCCCGTCCCGTTCATCCTCATGTGGGCACCACAGTGGAACTGGATTCTCGCCGCCAATGCTCTTCTGGGCATCAGTCAGGGGCTCACGTGGTCCACGACGGTCATCATGAAGATCGATCTCGTGGGCTCGAGACGACGTGGTCTTGCGATGGGGTTGAATGAGTTCGCGGGTTACGTCGCGGTCGCGGGCGCCGCGCTCCTCACGGGTTGGATTGCGGCGCGTCAAGGGCTGCGACCAGAACCTTTCTATCCCGGGATCGTGTTTGTGGCGCTTGGATTGGGGCTGTCGGTGTTTGTGATTCGTGAGACCAGCGCGCACGTCAGGCTCGAATCGATACAGCGCGGTCCCTCGTCAGCCGTGCTTGGTGCACGCGAGGTGTTCTGGCGAACCACGCTCACGGATCGCAATCTCTCGAGCATCAGTCAGGCGGGGCTTGTGAACAACTTGAACGACGGGATGGCGTGGGGATTGTTTCCGCTCGTGTTCGCCGCCGCGAATCTGAGCCTCGAGCGGATTGGAATGCTTGCCGCCATTTATCCCGCCACGTGGGGGGTCTTCCAACTCGGCACCGGTGCCCTCTCTGATCGTGTAGGGCGAAAGTGGTTGATTGTTGCTGGCATGTGGCTCCAGGCAGCCGCGATCATCGTCGTAATCCTCTCGGCTCGCTTCGCGTGGTACGCGCTCGGTCTCACGCTGCTGGGAATTGGCACGGCGATGGTCTATCCGACGCTGCTCGCGGCGATTGGGGACGTCGCGCTCCCTGCCTGGCGGGCGTCGTCGGTCGGTGTCTATCGCCTCTGGCGCGATCTCGGTTACGCGATCGGCGCCCTGCTCGCGGGAATCACCGCGGACGTCGCTGGGCTTGCCGGTGCCATGTGGTTCGTTGCAGCGATCACGTTCACGTCCGGATTGGTGGCGGCGGTTCGGATGAATGAGACGCATCAGGCCACGTGAGTGAGTTAGTGGATCCCTCTGCCTCTCTCGCCTGTGAATACTCCGACAAGGCCGACGCGTACGCACAGCAGTGGTCGCCGGTCATTGCGCCGATGGCGAAGCCGCTCGTGGATCGCCTACCCCTGGCAACCGCCCGCTGGATCCTCGACCTTGGCACCGGCATCGGCGCGCTGCTGCCGCAGCTCGGCGCAGCGGCGCCATTCGCCCGCATCCTTGCTGTCGATCGCGCCGAGGGCATGCTCCGCATCGCGCAACGCCAGACGAAACATCCCCTCGCGGTTATGGACGCTCAATCGCTTGCGATTCGATCGGACTCAGTAGACGTGGTCTCGCTGGTCTTCATGCTCTTTCACGTCCCCGATCCAGTGACCGCGTTACGCGAGGTGTTTCGGGTTTTGCGTCCGGGCGGCACCGTAGGAATAGTTACTTGGGGCAGAGACGACGGTGTTCCCGGACTTGCCATCTGGAAGGAGGAACTTGACGCGGCAGGCGCCGCGCCGGACTTTCGCGATCCGGTGGTTATGCAGCAGGCGCGGATGGACACGGCCGACAAGCTGTCGGCGTTGCTCGTATCGGCCGGATACACGGCGATTCAGACAAGGGCACAGGTCTTCGCGTATCGGTGGACCATCGACGATGTTGTGAAGGTGCAGCTCGCGTGTGGCATGGCCGCGCGGCGAATCGGAAGCTTATCCGCCGGTGTAGCGACCGAGTGTGAGGCTCGCCTCCGCCAGCGGATGGCGGGGCTTCCCCCAGACGCCCTCGTTCATCGACCCGAGATCCTGTTCGCAACCGCTTCACGTCCGCCCCATTCCTAACGGCCATCAACACCCTGCGAAGATACGAGAATTCGTCTAGTGTGATTGACAGTCCCGAGTGCCTCCGCGTACGAGACGCTCGTGTGGTCCTCGACGCGATCGCCGACCACACGTGCGATTCATGAAGGGGTTCCAAGATATGCTCGGCGCGCACGCGCGCCAGCGGACCCTCGCGCGGCAATTGGACCGCGACGTTATGCAAGAATCGACCAAACGCGACTCAGCAATCGCCACCGGTTCTGGCCTCCTCACCGGGATCGCCGCGGGATTCATTGGAGTGGGTGGCGGCGAGTTTCGCATTCCGGTGCTCGTCGAGCTCCTCAGATTTCCGCTGAAACTCGCGGGTGGCGTCAATCTCGTGGTCGGGCTCTTCACTGTCGCATTAGGGGTGCTCCGTCGGTCGGGACAGCAGTCACTGACACGCGATGATCTCGTGCTGGTCGGGATCATGGGCGTTGTGTCTCTCGTCGGCGCGGCCGTTGGCGTATTCGGAAGAGAAAGACTGTCCGTTCGTCCACTCAGAGTTGTGGTCTGCGTGTACCTGATTGTGGTCGGCCTCTGGATGCTGTACGAATCGATCGCGCACGTGGAGCACGTGATCCTGGAGCCGATGGGAATCCTACGCTGGACGCTGGCGGCACTCGTCGCGTTTGCAATTGCCGGGGTCAGCGGCGTATTGGGCGTAGCGGGTGGCGAAATGCGCATTCCCGCGCTGCTCTACCTGTTTGGCGTTCCGATTATTGAAGCTGGCACCCTCAGCCTCATCGTTTCCATTCCGACAGTCGCTGCCGGTGCATTCACGGACCGCCGGCTGGGCGGCATTCCGAATTCCGTGGTGCTAATCGCGCTTCTCATGGGCGTTGCGTCCGCCGTTGGCGTGCTCATTGGTGCCGCGTTCTTGCCGTACGCGAACCGCGATCTGATTAAAGGCGCCCTCGGTGTCATCCTGTTGCTAGCGACGGTCCGCTTAGGGGTGGGACCGGCGCACTGAGCGTCTGTCGCGAATCGCTAAGCTGACACGTGCCTACTGAAAGTGTCGTGGTCTAGTTTGAATTGTCTGCCTCCTGAAGCGGGGGGCAGGGCCGGTCAGCGTAGAAACAGAATACGCAGCAATCACCGGGCACCGAGCGTAAGAGAGGGCGCCGTCAGCATAGAACTCCAACGCAGCAGTTCCGACCATGCGACCAGCCTGGCGAGCAACGACCGTGGTCGCCAAGTGATCTTGCAGACCAGCGAGCGGGAGTGAGCTGTCTTCCAGCAGCGTACGGATTGCCGCGAAGTCCGCTGCCTTGGCGAGCGCGATTGTTGTCTTTACATACTCACGGCCAGCCGCGATATCCCCCAGCCCGATATGCTTTGGCTCTGACGACCTCGTTGAAGTGCTCGCGCAGCTGCTCCTGCATGGCCGCAGTGAGCAGCTTCACAACTGATTCCACGGAGCCTTCCTCAATAGCCTTGTCGGCCGCCGGAATTGCCGGCCGCAAATCCCGCCCAGCGGGTTTGAGCCCCGTGAACGGTGCGCGTTCTCCGGCGCGGTGCACACGCACCAATGTCTCGAAGAAGAGCCGGTCGGCCAGCTCCATAGCCTGCGGACTCAACGCACGGACAGCCAGGGTCTGTTCAAAGAGGGTCCGAATCTCTGATTCGTCCTTCGCTTGAACCCCAATGAGCGCAAACGAAGGATTTTCGCGTATCGAGCGCCTTTTGTGCTGCTTTGACGACCGGGCCATCGAGCCAATCGCAGTGGGCAAATAGGGATGCTGTCGTGACGAGCGTCAAGCCGAACGCGAGTATTAACCACATCAGCCACTTGTTGATGAACGTGTTGAGTCTCATGACGGCAACTCCAGTGCAATCCGCGACCGTTAGACGACACCGCTCTCCCCACTTAGACGCTTGGGTGTTTCAGCAGCTTCGCTGCCACGAAAAACGCAATACCCTCGCAGCGCTTCGTTGAACAAAGCCAGTCTGAACTGCGGGATTTTTGGCACCAGTTCGGCGAAGTCCCGCACATCCGGCAATGTGCACCTCTGGAACCCCGATAAACCGGTTGATTTCGTTCCATCGTCATGCCCCAACGCTGGCGCAGCTCTTGCCCACAGGTTTAGCTGGTATCACGTGTTTAGAGCAGCTGTTCTCTCGATCGTGCTGATGGTGGGCGGGGGCCAGGACGCTGCGCTCCTGTGCAAGGTGTGGTGCGACCCAGTCGAGGCCGCAAGAACCGGCTGCCATCGAAAGGACGCCAGCACGTCTCCAAGCGTGACGGGGAGTGACAACTGCGGGTCTGTAGCGCTCAGCACCGCCGTCCTCGTGAGAGAGGACGTACGGCGCGACATGTCTGACCAGGGCGCGCGCCACGCGGTTGTCATTCCTCGTTATCAGGTGCCTGCATCGCCAAGGGAGTTGCGTCTGGGTTCTGATCCCGGACGCGCGTCGCCGGTAGAATCTCGACCTCTCGTTTGCGCCCTCCGAATCTAAGTCCCTGCGTCGCAGCCGGCTATTAGGCCGCGCGCTCGCGACGTCGCTCTAAACCATACAAGGGACTCCTGCGCGTGTGACACGCGCAGGTGAAGACAAGCACAAATTCGGCGTGACTTCGGTCACCAGAGAGGTTGGTCCGTCATGAGAACCGTCCATTTCCGTACACTGTCGATCGCTGCGATTGCCATCTTGACGTTCGCAGGGAGCGTGGCCGCACAAGAGAAACCATCGGGACTGCTGAACTCACTTGAAGTGCAGCAGCTCGTGAAGCGGGCAGAGCCGGGCGACAACGCGCGCCTCGCTACGCACTTCACGGCGCTCGCGGATCGTTACGCAGCCGAAGCCAAGCGCCACACGTCGATGGCGCAGAGCTTCGTTGGCAATCCAAGTCGCAACCTTGGGACAGGCATGAGCGCGCACTGCAAGCAGCTCGCGGATCTCAACACGAAGTCGGCGACCGAGCTCCGTGAGCTCGCAACCTACCACCAGAAACTGGCCTCGGGTGCCACAGCGACGGCGCCGGCTAGGGGCGCACGCTTCGAGGGAGGCGCGGGTGCGCCAGCGCCGACTGAACAGGCACTCAATGCGATGGCGGCTAAGGCGAGCACGCCCGCCGATCACCGTGCTCTCGAGGAGTACTTCCTGACTTTGGCGAAGCGGTACACAGCGGACGCCACCGCGCACGCCACGACGGCGAGTACCTACCGCGGTACAAAGATCGCCCAAGCGGCCGTGCATTGCGACAACTTGGTCAGACTGTCCAGGGACGCCGCCAGGGAAGCCACCGCGGCGGCGGAGATGCACAAGCAGCTGGCGAACATTGCGCGCTAGGCAACGGGCTCGATTCGAGAGGGCGGGCGACAAGACCCCGCCCTCGACGTGGTCCCAACATGCAACTCGCATCGTGACGAAAGTCACAGGGACCGTTGGTCTGTCATGAAAACGATTTCGATGGAAGACTAGCCATGGCGCGTGAGCTGACGAAGCCCAACAAGTTCGGAGGAGGAGCACTCGTGACGAGTGGCGTCCTGTTCGTCGTCCTGGCGTTCCTGGACTTCCGGGCAGGTCCGCCGCCTTCGAACGGGACCGAGATCCTCCTGTGGAGGGATTCGCAGGCGCTTGTTCTGGACTTCGTCAGCGAGTTTCTCTTCTTCGCGACAGTCCTCCTGGTTCCCGGAACAATTGCCTGGTATCAAAGCCTCGTTGATGTCGATAGAACCAAGGCGGCGGCAGGCTGCGGAATTATCGCGGCGACGATTCCTGTCATGGCCGTGATGCTCATTATTCACGGGCGTCTCGTCTATCCCATTTATGGCATGCGCGTCGATACGCCGGAGGCCGCAGCGCTTGTGGTCATGGTCTTCTACGGCGGCCTGCACGCCATCTATCTTCTTCTGGCCGTCGCCACGATTCTCCTGAGCCTGGCGATGAAACGTGGCGCCTACCCGAAGTGGATCGCATACCTTGGGTTCGCCACGGCTGCGCTCGACATTGTTGGCTCCTATCCTTGGGCTATCGGACCCGTGCTGACCCTCGTCTGTGAGTTGTCGTTTGCGGGATGGTTCGTTGCCGTAGGGTCGCAACTATTCAGAATGCGAGGCAGTACCGCCTGAAACCAAGGGTTGTACTGGCGGCACGAAAGGTGGCAGTTGAGGAGACTGCTGCACGACCCATGTCCCGGCTCGATGCGCTCGCCGGCCGCCACCAGGGGGGCTGGTCCTTCTCGGATGCGACGTCGAGATCGTCGTGAAGCCGCGGGCGCGAGCGGCCGTTCGGGCGCGCGTGATGGTCGCCTGAGGCGATCGACCCGACACCCGTCGCGTGCTCAATACGTGTCTCTACCAGGGCTTTCGTGCGGATCTTGAGGATCGTGAGGAAGTCAGAATCCCTTAAGTTCTTTGTTTTCAACAACCGGCAGTGGTGCGAATCCCACCCTCTCCGCCATTCCAAGTAATTCATCCCAAAGAACTTATATTGCTTAGCAAGTTCGGCTGTACCTGAAGTAGTACACCGGCGGCACGTGGGTGGGTTTTCCACCCGCTCCGCTGGAGTGATCACCGTATGCCTCATCGTCACGCAATGGTGCAGGCGTGGAACGGCGTGGCAGTGGACCCTGCAGGCAGTCGCTACTGCGAGATAGGACCCTGCTTTACAGCCGCGTGCTTTATCAGCGTGGCATCGATCGCCTTGGGCTTCGTGCGCGCATGACGGCGACAGAACGCGTCGATGTCCTCAAATGCCTTCAAGGCCGCGGCAGGCCATGACGCTGGCGCCGCTGACCCGCCGGGCCGTGGCAGTCCACTGGCGGAACAGAAACAGTGCGCTTGCCCGGGATAGCTCCTGATGTCCAGCTGTTTTCCTGCTGCACGTAGCTCTGGAATCAGTACGTCCGCATTGAACCTGTTGATCGGGAGCTCGCGGCGGTTCACATCCCCTTGAACGATGAGAATCGGACATTTAATCTTGGCAATTTTCGCTCGCAAGATTGTCTGGAATTCCGCCGTGTAGTAGCGCGCCCCGTTCTCCAGCATAAACATACCGTCCTCTGGCGTGTATCGCTCGCCTTTCTTGGGAAGGTTGGCGTTGAAGATGCCTGACATCACCACACTCGCCGGCTCTTCCGCGACAACCCCGCAGATGTTTGTCCGCGCGGCAACCTCCAAGGCCAGGTCGCCGCCTCCACTGCATCCGCACACCATCACGCTCCGGCGGTCGACGTATGGCAGGTTCCGCAAGTACTCGACGACGGCGAGCGAATCCTCCAGCGAGACGGTGGTTTGGGGATCGACGTCACGACTGCGGTACGTGGGCGCGACGAAGACATAGCCGGCCGCAAGAAATCGAGAAGGCGTGGCGAGATCGCGCGCCATCGACTCGAGCTGCGCCAGCGACCTCGTCGTAATGCCCCCGTGTATCCAAACAATCGCGGGAAATGGACCGCGGCCGGGCGGCTTGCGCAGCACGGCCTGGCCTCGATAACCGTCGGCCGCGGTCGGCGTAATGACCTCCAGGGGGCTTGACGCCTCGGACACCACCGGACGGGTGACTTCGGACTGGGCGTCCGCCAACCCCGCACGGACGAGGCCAGTGACTGTCGCAACGAGGAATGTGCGCCGGTCAATGACGGTCTCGGTCATATTTGGGTGCGCTCCTGCGCGCGCTATTCGACTCGCACGTATTTCGACGTTAACGGGTTCGCGAAGCGTCCGGCCTCGTTCTCCACCGTCGTCAGCGTCAAGGTATTGCCGTCGACAGCGACAATGAAACGGGTGAAGTTGCCCTCACGCTGCGCCATCGGCTCTTTGGCGACCAGCGTGTGGATAGTCAGCGTGTTGCCGGAAAGCTCGTAAGTGCCAGCATTGGCGGCGAACGGACCCCAGCGCGCTATCAACTCCTGGACGGTCGGTGTGTTCGGCCGTCGATAGCCTGTCGCAGGACGCGGCTGCGCCGCCGTGTCGGTGGTGCGGCTGTAGTGCCTGGCCGTAAAGATCACGAGCGCTGGCTGAAGCGTGGTGTGAGTCCCGCGAGGAAACGCATCGAAGGGATCCACGCGATCCGCACTCGCCGCAGCGGTGATCGTGATTTCGACCGGCCGCCAGACACCTTGAATCGATGGTGATTGAGCCGCAGTCGACCCCGCGAGAGCGGACAGAAGAACCACCGCCAGCATTGGTTTCGTCACGTGCTCCTCCAGACGAGATCCCTATTCCCTGGGCGGCGTCAGGTCGGGCTCCTGGTCGTTCCCATCGCGATTGTTCACGTCGCATTCCCGTTCGAAAAAGCCTGTGTCCGAACGCTCATATATTCGCGTATAGCGCCAAGGCGTCCTCAATGCGATTGGATCCTCAACGACTGTATCGATCTGAAAATGATTCGTATCGATGCGATGGAGACGTTCGGTCACCTGCATCTTGCCGGAACTCGGAACGACAAGGAATAGTCGCGCCTGTGGCGCGATTGCCGTCGTATGCACCACCAACGTGTCGCCTTCCCAATGCCCGACCGATTCGCCGATGTACGTCAGATCCGGATCGACGGAGTGACCTCGGCCATCGGTGTAAATGCGCCGAATCGTAGAACCCTGTTCGAGAAGGATCGTCACGCGCCCCGGAGTAAACAGAAATTCAGTCGCGAACGCCCACCGCATGACGTTCGGCATGCTTTGAGGTGCGCAGACCTGAACAGTCGACGGCGGCCTGGAGGGATTGTCCGGCCTGAAGGCCGCCAGTATCTCGGCCAGTATCGCGGCAGAGGCAGGCGTCAACTGCGGTGCACCGGGATTCTTGGGATCCCTCTGTCGAACGTTCTCGGCGGCAAACGCCTCCCATGGGATCACCCAGACACCAGACCAATCGGGAAGCTTGGCGATCGACGAGTAGGTGTCGCCCTGCTGACCAGGCCGCTTTTGTGCAGCGGCCGCATCGCCGAGGAGCAGCGCGCAAGTGGCGACGCAGACGCCGGCGACCTTCAGTAAGAATCTCGTCACGTTCGCTCTCCTTTCATTTCGCCTCGTTGCCGCCACCAGATGCTGCGGGAGGCCGGGGACCTACCCCATATTGCGGATCGGAACGCGGGGTCCGCAGTACCCGTCCATCCGCGAACGTCAGTGTGCGCAGCGCACCTCCGTTGCGACCGCTCTTGAGCGGCGCGTAGTCGATGGTCACCTTGTCGCCCGCGGTCAGGCTGCGCTTGCTCCAGCCGAAGAACCGCCCCAGTTCCGCAGGGGCATTGCTTTCGAATCCATACGTTGCGGTGCCGCCTTTGCCGTTTTCAACGTCGACCCAGACCCAGATGTGAGGATTCGTCCACTCGAGCGCATGCACCGTGCCCTGCACGGTCAGTCTCCGGGTTTGATCGAACATCGCGTACGAATGGTGCGCGAGGGCCGCTGTCGGGCACGCCAGCAGGGCGGCGGCGAGCGCGATTCGCCGAGTCATGGTCATGTGGCTGTTCCTCAAGGGCAAGACGTGCAAGAGAACACGGTCACAGGCAGATGCGCGAACCGGGGGGAAAAGGGGTCAGGTCAGGAAATGTCCAAGGAAACGGCGCGATTTGAATGGGTACAATGTGCGCATGACGGGGCCCGCGCCGGTCACGCAGCTGCTCCAGGCCTGGAGCGATGGCGACGAGGCCGCGCTCGCGGCGCTAGTGCCGCTCGTCGAAGCCGAGCTGCGACGGCTGGCGCGCGTCTACATGGCCCGCGAGCGCGAGGGCCACACCCTCCAGACCACTGCGCTCGTGAACGAAGCCTACCTGCGGCTGGTGCAGGCACAGGGCGTCCGCTGGCAGGGAAGGTCGCATTTCCTCGGCATCGCGGCCCGGCTGATGCGCCGTGTCCTGATCGATCACGCGCGGAGCCGGGCCTTCCGGAAACGAGGCGGGGGAGATGCGAAGGTCACCCTGAACGAGGCGATGCTCATCTCGCGCTCGCCTGACCTCGACGTGCTCGCGCTCGATCGCGCGCTCGACGCGCTTGCCGCTGTCGACGCGCGCAAGAGCCGCGTCGTCGAGATGCGGTTCTTTGGCGGGATGAGCGTTGACGAAACGGCCGAAGCGCTGCGTGTGTCGAGCGAAACGGTCAAGCGCGATTGGCAGTTCGCGAAGCTGTGGTTGTTGCGCGAGCTCGAAGGACACGAACGGTGAGCGGGACCTCGGAGCGCTGGCAACGCCTGGAGGAACTGTGTCAGGCGGCTCTGGAACGGTCGGCCGGCGAACGCGCGGCCTTTCTGCTCAGCGCATGCGGCAATAATGCGGACCTGCGGCGCGAGATTGAGACGCTGCTGGCGCACGAAGACGCCTCCTCGCAATTTCTCGAAACGCCCGTCGGCGGTGTGGCCGCGCATGTCATGGGAGAGCCGCCGTCATTCAGCGGGGCGCGTCTCGGCCCGTTCGAGGTGGGCCCTTTGCTCGGCGCGGGCGGCATGGGCGAGGTCTATCGCGCGTGCGACTCCAATCTGCATCGCGACGTCGCGCTCAAGATCCTTCCGGACCTCTTCGCGGTCGATCCGGATCGGCTCGCACGGTTCAAGCGCGAAGCGCAGGTCCTCGCGTCACTGAACCATCCGAACATCGCCGCAATCTACGGCTTCGAAGAATGGCATGCGCCAGTGCGCCCGGGCGGAACACCGGTCCATGCGCTTGTCCTCGAGCTGGTCGAAGGTCCAACGCTTGCCGATCGGATTGCCCGTGGCCCCCTTTCGCCTGCTGACGCCCTACCGATCGCACGGCAGATTGCGGAGGCGCTCGAAGCGGCTCACGAGCACGGGATCCTCCACCGTGACCTCAAGCCGGCCAACATCAAGCTGCGGCCGGACGGCACGGTGAAGGTGCTGGACTTCGGACTCGCCAAGGTATGGCAGCCGGACGACATCGTGGGCGCAGAGCCGACCGCGTCATCGACGATCACGAGCGCATCCCATATCCAGAAGGGCCTGATCCTCGGCACGCCCGCCTACGTGAGTCCCGAGCAGGCCAAGGGCCGAGAGGCGGACAGGCGAAGCGACGTGTGGGCGTTTGGAGCCGTGTTCTACGAGATGCTGTCGGGTCAGCGGGCGTTCAAAGGCGACGATACGACCGACACGCTCGCGGCGGTCCTGCGCCAAGACGTCGATTGGACGGCGCTTCCCGCGTCCACACCTGCGGCGGTACGACGCCTGATCGCGCGATGCCTCGACCGCGATGTCACGCGCCGGCTGCGCGACATCGGGGAAGCGCGGATCGTGCTCAGCCGTCCGGCGGGATCCGCGGGAGACGCCTTCAGCGACGAATCGGCTCTGGCGCGAGTGCGGACGGTGTGGCGACGCGCAGCGCCAGCCGTGCTCGCCGCGACACTCGTGGGGACTCTGGCCGCCGCTGCCGCCTGGTACGTCAAACCCTCACCGGCGCGCTCAGTGACCCGATTCCCGTTCGCGTTGGCGGACGGGCAGTCGATCACGCTGCCCGCCAACCGCCACATGATCGCCCTGTCGCCCGACGGGGAGCGGATGGTGTACGTGGCCAACGCGCGGCTGTACGTCCGGTCGATGTCGGAACTGGACGTCCACCCGATACAAGGCACCGAACGCGAACAGCCACCGACCGATCCGGTGTTTTCGCCGGACGGCCAATCGATCGCGTTCTATGCGCCGGCCGATCAGACGATCAAGAGAATCGCCGTCACGGGCGGTGTCGCGGTGACCATCTGTCACGCGGACATTCCATACGGCATCACCTGGGAGGAAGCCGGGATCCTCATTGGGCAAGGTAGGAAGGGCATCATGCGCGTGTCGCCGAACGGCGGCACGCCGGAAGTGCTCGTGCGGGTCAAGGAGAACGAAGAGGCGCACGGTCCGCACCTGCTGCCCGACGGCCAGCACATCCTGTTCACGCTCGCCAGCGGCATCGACTTCTCCCGATGGGACAACGCGCACGTCGTCGTACAATCGCTGGCGTCCGGAGAACGAAAGGCGCTCATCACCGGAACCGATGCCCGCTTCGCTACGAGCGGTCACCTTGTGTATGCGCTCGGTGCGACCCTGTTCGCCGTGCCGTTCGACGCCGGCCGTCTGGTCGTGACCGGCGCACCTGTGCCGATGATCGACGGTGTCCTGCGATCGGCGAACAGGGAAACGGGCGCCTCGCATTTTTCGCTCTCGCGCAACGGCTCACTCATCTATCTGCCGGGTGGCATCACGGGACCCGAGTGGGGTCAGCAGGAAATCATCCTGACGGATAGAAAGGGCAACGTCGAACCATTGAAGCTCCCGCCTGCTCAGTACCGCGGCGGGACACGCGCGTCGCCAGATGGGACACGTATCGCCTTCGGGATAGACGATGGCCATGACGCGATCGTCTATACGTATGACCTCGCTGGCGGAAGCCCGATGCGGCGATTGACTTTCGGAGGGAAGAATCGGTCTCCGATTTGGTCTGCCGACAGCAGGCGCGTGACGTTCCAGTCCGATCGCGAAGGCGATCTCGCTCTCTTCTGGCAGGCCGCCGACGGCACGGGCACGGCGGAACGGCTCACGACGCCCGGGCCTGGTGAGTCGCATGAACCGGAAGCGTGGTCTCCTGATGGCGAAACGCTGCTCTTCAGCAGAACCAGGGGGACTGACGTATCGCTGTGGACGCTGCCGCTGCAGACGAGGAAGGCGGAGCCGTTTGGCGAGGTCCATTCGGATTACCCCACCGGCGCGAGGTTTTCGCCCGATGGCCGATGGATCGCCTATGCGCGAACCGGACAAGGCGCGACGAGGTATGCAATCTACGTTCAGCCGTTCCCGGCCACTGGCGCAACGTATCAGCTCTTCGTCAAGGAATCGAACGACAGTCTCACCAACAGCCCGCACAAGGTCGCCTGGTCACTCGACGGGAAGGAACTGTTCTACGTCCCGCGGCTCGGCGGCTTCGAGGCCGTCACCGTCACGACGCGCCCGACCTTCGCCTTCGGGAACGCCGTCGCCGTGCCGAGACCGTTTCAGCCGGGTGCGCCCAACTCACGCACGCTCTACGACATCACGCCGGGCGGGAAGTTCGTAGGCCTCAAGACGATGCCGCAACTGGAGAACGGCAATTTCACGGCTCCCACGATCCAGGTCGTGCTCAACTGGTTCGAAGAATTGAACGGGCGGGTTCCTCACCCGTAGGAGACGATCGCGCGTCGAGCGAGGCGACTGAAGGCAGCCTGGGCGCCACGGTTCACCGTACCTGTTTTGTATGTACCTCATACTCAGGTTTTGAGCGTTTCTGGTGGTTTGAGCGATTGAGATCGGGCCTAAAGTGTTGATGGGAGAGGGACTCGCGGGAACGAATCCCACCCTCTCCGCCAACCTAAGTTACTGAAAGTAAATCTATTAATCGATCCAATTTTCTGACTGTACCTGACCCCTGGTTTTCGCCCCACCTTTCGTCTGGAAAACGCTCGAAATCAGGGGCATTTTGGCCACGTGGGATCTGTTCCCACCCGCGTGGCAATTGTGATCGATATCGGGCGGGCACCGTAGAAAGCGTTCTCTCTCAATCGACCTACGACAGCGTTATCTTCAGTCAGAGGTCACGAGTTGTCCCTCGTCGTACGTGTCAAGCGCTATGCTTGTGTTCCGCAATAATTGCGTGCGGCGACAGGCGGTCACCGTTCACGCTGCCAACGGTTCCAAGAAATACTCGTGATGCGAGACGCGTTCCCCCGAACGCAAGGCGGCGCCGACAATCAGGATCGGGAAACCGCCGGATTGCTCTGCCGCGAGGAACTACTTCTTCGGCCAAGTCCAGTAATAGACCGCCCGTCCATCGACATCGAGCGTCTGCTCGGGCTTCCAGTCGCCCATGTCGAACGAGTGCGAGACGATGCGTGTGCCGGGCTTGAGCTCCTTCTCGAATTTCGGGATGAGCTTCAGGTTCAAGCTGGGTAAGAGATAAAGCGTGACGACGGTCGCTTCGCTGATGTCGGTGGTGAAGAGATCCTGATTGAGAAATCGAACGCGATTGCCAGTGATGCCCGAGCTCGCCAGATTCGCGTTGGCTTCCGCGATTCGCTGCGGGTCGATGTCGATACCGATCGCGCGCGCGGCGCCGAAATCCTTGACGGCGGCAATGGGAATGCGGCCGTCGCCCGAGCCGAGGTCGTAGACGATATCGTTCTTGCCGACTTTGGCGGCCTTGAGCATCGCCGCAACGACCGCGGGTGGCGTGGGTACGAAAATCACGTCGGGCGTGCGAAGCGGAGCCTGGGTAGCGGGCTGCTGGCCGGCAGTCACGGCGCCGCTGGCGGCAAGGATCAACGCTACTAGACACGAAGACATCATGCGCATCATCGGGTAACTTCTCCGGTGAGCGTAACTATAACCCGTCACTGGGGTTCAGGACACAACGGCTGCAGTTGCGCGTGATGGAACAAGCGCCACAGGCGCGAAGGGGCCTGTCGTTCGCCAAAATAGAGTCCGGCTGACACCTTGAATGCGCCGCCTTTGAAAACCGTTGCGGCACGCCGCGATGTTCTCCAGCGAGACCGTGACGAAGACGATTGGCGGGAATCGATCGACGCGTCACGCGCGGCCGCGGGATCGAGGCGCACTGTAGCACGCCCGCGTTTGCACACGCCGCTTCACGTCGGCACGCGAACTATGCGACCCGCTCCGCTTTCACGTCAATCGTAGGCTGCGAATGGGATTGTTGATCTGACGCGGCCTGTTGACGTTTGCGAAGTGCGACAACGAGCGCCTGTCGTTCGCCAAAATAGAGTCCGGCTGAGACCTTGACCCGGATTTCCGATTTGGCTGTGGTACTTTTACTTATCCGATCAGTCGTCACTCCTTGACTTGCGCGGGTTCCGCATGAGGAACCCCGCCAGGCCAGGCTAGCGCTTCTTGTACTCTTGCTGCGGGGTTGATTGAACGCAGTCGAGAAGAAGCTTCATATATTGACAAACGGCCGTTAATCCGCGATATCGTTCCTGGTTCCTATGCTGACAAAAACCAACTATCTCCGTCAGTTCGCACTGTCCCTTCTCGTCTTTGCCATGACCGTCGCTGACGTGGCCGCACAGGCAGCGACGTTTGAACCGACGCCTGGTCAGGCGGGTAAAGACGTCGTCTGGGTGCCGACGCCGCCGGAGGTTGTCGAAAAGATGCTCGACATGGCCCGGGTAACGCCGCAGGACATCGTCATCGACCTTGGCTCCGGCGACGGCCGCAACGTGATCTCGGCGGCCAAGCGTGGCGCGCGTGCTATCGGTGTGGAATACAACCCCGAGATGGTCGCGCTCGCGCGTCAGAAGGCCCAGGAAGCGGGCGTCGCTGATCGCGCAACGTTCATCGAAGGCGATATGTACGAGGCCGACATCTCGAATGCGACGGTTCTGGCGCTCTTCCTGCTCCCAAGCAACCTCGACAAGCTGGCGCCCAAGTTCCTGGCGCTGAAGCCGGGCACGAGAATCGTGAACAACACATTCAAGATCACCAATTGGGAGGCCGACGCGTCTGAAACGATTGAAGGGACGTGCGGCAGTTGGTGTACCGCGCTCCTGAATGTCGTGCCTGCTCGGGTGGCTGGTACCTGGCGCTTGGGCTCGGAGGATTTGGTCCTGACGCAGGAATTTCAGATGGTCTCAGGGATGCTGGGCGCTAGATCGATCACAGGACGTTTGGTCGGCGAGCAGATCACATTAAAGACCGGCGACTCCGAATACAAGGGCAAGGTCACCGCCGATCGCATTGAAGGCACTGCTACCGTCGACGGCAAAACGCAAAGCTGGACGGCGACGCGCCAGAACTAGTCGACGGGCCTTTTTTGGTTCCAGCCTCAGCCCTAACCCGTCCGCAACCCGTCATCAACGACGGCCGGTCGGATCGATGTCAGCGCCATTCACCCGTACGTCCTAACGCGTCAGACCGTACATCACGTAATTGATCTCCTTGGGATTCCTGGTTCGAGGTTCCTCGTAGTTGACGACAAGCGGTTCCGATTGCGGATACTGCTGTACCTGTTTTGTACTTGATACTCAGGCTTTGAGCGTTTCTAGCGATTTGAGCGATTGAAAACTGACCTAAATTGTTGATGTGAGCAGGTTCGCCGGGAACGAATCCCACCCTCTCCGCCAACTTGAGCTTATTTAGAATCAACAACTTAGCTGGCCAAGTGGGTTCTTGGCGGGCAATGCGTCTTTGCTTCGCCACTCAGATCTGTCCCTAAGTTGTTGAGAATTGCGCTATCGACCGGCACGTGGGTGCTCCAGGCACCCTCTCGAACGAGGCGCTTGGCTCTCGCTTGGGGCCACCCTTCCTTCGTGAGGATGTCAATTGCAATCGATTCTGGCACGGCGTCGCTCGGAGTTCCCCAGCGTGAAGTCGGCATTCGATTCCACCACACACCTTTCGGATGCGGAGTCTAGTCCGAATCGAGGCAGTAGGAACGGCCGCGACACCAATCGATCGCTTCTCGAATCCATTCGCGATTAGGGTTCCTCAGCGTAGTCGGCCATGACGCATCTTCTTGGCGCGCTGGATGGTGTTACAGCTTCGTCGTGCCACCTTCACATGTGTGGCGCTACGCAGTAACCAGGTAATCGTCCCAACCCCTCTGCCGGAGCGCCTTTGCCTTGTCTGCGAACATCTGCTTAGCGCGCTCGACTCGATGCCAATCCCGATAGCGGATAGATGAGACCACGCGGCTATCCTCTTCCTCGGACACTTCCCATCCCAACTGATGGTCGTGGCTGATCGTGAACTTCTTGGTGTGCACCGACCTACGTAAGAAATGTGTGTACATGACAGATGCCGATCTTTACCTCTTGGGGCAGGTCAATTGGGCCGCCCAAGCTCTAAACGAGCGAAGGCTGATAAAGCAGCGGCTGAAACAAGTGATGGATGGTCCGGTCGATAACGGTGACATCGACATCGGCGCGCCGCAACGCTTCTGCCGCGAACAGTCCGCCGAATCCGCAGCCAACGATCACTACGTGATGCCGCCGGTCTGTTGCCGACGCGTTCATGTTATCGCCCTCCGGTTCCGACCTTATCGCTTCGTGTTGATAATCACGCCCGCGTACACGCGATGTACGTAACGCGTGTCCGGATCGAAGGTCCCAAACGCATCGTTCCTGGACTGCGTCACGGCAACTCGATAGTCGCCACGAAGACCCCAGCGGCTGTTCGCCGCATACCATTTGATGCCGCCGCCGACGTTGCCCGCCAGGGAGGTTTCGTCGCTCGTCACGTCGAGCTCCGGGCGTTCGAACATCGTCAGAGCGCCGATGCCCACGGTCGCGTATGGCACGAATGAATGGCCCGTCCAGGGCGATAACATGAAATTCGCGGCGTAGCTGAGAGCGTTCGGGGCCTTGACGTGGCTGTTCAGATCGCCGAACTGGAGATCGGACGTGGTCGCGATCATCGCGCCGATCTCGCCTTCGACGCCGACGAGGGGAGTAAGGTTGAACGTGACCGCCGAGCCGAACCCATAGTTGCCGAAGCTGGGTGAATCGCCTTTCGACGTGAAGTACGCCGCGCTGGCTGGCATGTACGTGACTTCCACGGCGCCGGGCCCGGGAGCCGATTCCTGCGCGAAGGCGCTTCCAACACCCAGTGTGATTCCCATGACGACCAGAGCTGCAATCCTGCGTGACATCACCTTCTCCTTGCGAGTTGCTGGCGGATAGCGCAACACCACGCTGCGCTCGCGACTGCGTAAACGGCAAAGGTGATGCCGCCGGTGTGCGAGCAACACAAGCAGCATCGATCCGCATGATTGAGCCATCGGCCACATCGTGGCCTCGCATCCATCTCGTAGTGCCAGACAGTGCCGTGCGTTTTCGGACGAACGGTGCGCTCGCCGCTATCCAGACCTAGTTGGGTCCTTTGTACGGATGCCTGCGTGTCATCGCACGCACCGCGCGAAAACACACAGCTGCGGATCATCGCTCGCAAGCAATCACACGTATTTCGACGTGTCTTGAATGGCCGCGCGTGGGCATCGCCATTGCCACCCCTCAGGCGTAAATGGTGCGGACCTCGCGAGGAGGTTCGAATAGCGCTCAAAGCTCCGGCCCTGACGTTCCCCTACGTACGCGTACCGAACAACCGGACCGACCTGCCGGTGCCGGCATTTCTGAGAGGTTGAACATGAAGATTCTGAAAGGCAAAGGCGCCGTCGTGACCGGCGCCGCATCCGGTATCGGCAAGGCCATCGCGACTGCATTCATCGATGCGGGCGCCAGCGTGCTGCTGTGCGATCTCAACGCGAAGGGGTTGGAGACCGTCGCGGGCGAGCTTGGCGATGGTGCCGTCGGCCGCGTCACCGACGTGTCGGACGAGACTCAGGTCGAAGGCGCCATGCGTGTGGCGCGCGAGGCCTTCGGGTCTCTGGACATCGTGGTCAACTGCGCGGGCTTTGGCGCGATCGCACCGCTGATCGAGCTGACCGGTGACAAGTGGCGATCCGTTCACGCGGTGACGCTCGGCGGCGTCTTCTACGGCGTGAAGCACGGTGCCCGGCAGATGCTCGAACAGGGACACCCCGGCGTCATCATCAACATCTCGTCGGTCAACGGCCGGCAGCCAGGCGAGGGGCAGGCGGCCTACTGTGCGGCAAAGGCCGGCGTCGACATGCTCACGCGCTGCAGCGCGCTGGAACTGGGCGGTCGCGGCATCCGTGTGGTCGGCATCGCCCCAGGCCTGGTTGAGACGCCGCTGACCCGCCATGAGTTGGAAAACCCCTCGATGCGCGAGCTCTTCCTCAGTGTGATCCCCATGCAGCGCGCGGTTGAAGCGGAAGAAATTGCAGCGGCTGCGGTGTTTCTCGCATCGGATCTCGCCACATCGATCAACGGCGAGACGATCGCCATCGACGGCGGCTCGTTGACGCGCGGCTATCCGGCGCTGCTGAGCGGTCTCCGGAAGGTGTCATGATCGTCGACGCGGGACGCTATACCAGCGGGCGAATCGCCGTCGCGAATCTGTCGGCGATGATCGATGGTCTCGAGCGTCGCCGCATCGCCGACGCGACGTTCGAACACCTGGTTGGGCTCGCGAAGCTTATGTTCCTTCGCGGCGACGTGCTCGGCCGCATCGTGGACCATGACGAGGCGGACTGCGCGGCTCATCATGCCCTCGCCGTGTCGCCCGACCCTGCCAGCGCACTTTATGTCCGCGGGTGGGTCGCGGAGCGTTTCCATCGGTTCCAGGACGCCTACGCGCTTCTCGATCGAGCCCTCGCTGCCGGGTTTTCACGGCAGGCGATCGATGCCGCACAGGCGTCGGTGCTGCAGGCGACCGGTCACTACACCGAGGCGCTGGTGTTGCGCGAGAGACTGGCGAAGGACGATCCCGGCATTCACACGCTTGGCTCGCTCGCGTCGCTGCTGGCGGAAATGGACAAATGGGAGGCAGCAGAAGAGTGCTATGCGGCTGCGCTCAATGCCGATACGGGCGTGTCACCGCTGCCGTGCGGCCAACTGCTGTTCGCGTGGGGCGTAAGCGCGATGCGCCGGGGCGAGCTGGCCCGCGCGGAGGTGATCTTCATCGAACTCGACACCATATTGCCCGAGCACGTGCCGGGTCGTGGGCATCGTGCTGAAGTGGCGCTTGCGCGCGGCCAGGTGAACGTCGCGATGGCTCACCTCATGCCGTTGCTCGAAACGTCCGACGACCCTGAATACCGCGCTATGTATGCGGAAGTCCTTGCCGCGCGCGGTGAGCACGAAGCGGCCATGAGCCAGGCGGCACGTGCAGCACTCGAGTACGAACTGTTGCTCGCGCGTCGGCCCGAAGCTTACGCAGACCACGCGGCGGACTTCTTCATGGGCATCGGAAACCGCCCGCGGCGTGCGGTCGATCTTGCCACGGCAAATTGGAAGCTCCGCGACACGCCGCGCTCCCGCAGGCTCCTGGCGAAGGCGCGCCGGAACGCCGAGCGCGTGTCGGTGGCGAACGGGCGCGTCGCATGACCGTGGCCTTGGCCGGATTGGTCGCCGGGTTCATTCACGTGTTTTCGGGCCCCGATCATCTCGCTGCGATCGCCCCGTTGGCCGTCGATGGAAGGATGAAGGCCTGGCGAACCGGGGTTCGATGGGGACTCGGCCACACCGCGGGAGTACTCGCCATCGGCGCGCTGGCGCTGGTGTTCCGGCATGCGCTGGTCATCGACAACCTCTGGTCATGGGGCGAGCGGTGTGTCGGGTTTGCGCTGGTCGGCATCGGCATCTGGGGCGTGCGCACGGCACTCGCCCGTCAAAAACATGGCGATCGTCACAATGATGCGCAGCCGCACAGCCACGGGTTCCGCGCAATCAAGGACGCGCTTCACCGAGGCTGCTTCTAAGGGTCCAGACTCAATTGATTAAAGCCAGAATGCCACGGCGGCAACGAGGCACAGGGCTGAGAAGTAGTTCCGAGCGAGTTTGTCGTAGCGCGTTGCGATGCGCCTGAAACCCAACCGCTTCGCCAATGGGGAGATGTTCTTTTCCGAGGGCCGTTAGCGTGCCTGCTCGCGGCGCCGGTGAAGCGTCCGAGACCGGTCGCGAGCAGCGGCTCGCACAACCGCGGGCCACCGATCATTTCGACCGCCATGGGGTCATCCGCGGTATCCAGCGCGGGACTGCGGCGCGGAACGCCTCGTACTCTTTCCCAAACGTCTGCTCGAGCGTGGGTTCTTCGTACGCCACGACGGCGACGTGGAAGACGAGCCACCACAGCGCGCCGTAGACGATGAGGCGCCAATCGCCCATCAGCACCGCTTGACCCAGGATGATGGCAACGAGCGCGACGTATATTGGATTACGCACATAACGGTAGAGACCGGTCACCACGAGATTCCGGGGCGGCGCGATGGGCGCGGGGGTGCCGAGACCCTGCAGCGCGAAACGCGCAAATGCGTCAACGAGCCCAGGCACGCCTGCGAGAATCATTATCGCGCCGATGCCGCGCGTCAGCTCCAGACCAAGGAACGGCGGCCGGAGTTGCCAACCCGTGATCGACCATGGAACGAGCCCCGCCAGCGTAAATGGGGCGACCACGAAGAAAACCGCCGAGCCCAGGACGGCAATGGTTCGTTGCACGGCGGTTCCCGACACTCGCTGCGAGCTCATTCAAAGCTCCCCTTCATGGTTTCCCGTCGTCATCCGGGTGCCGACACGCTCGCCATGTTATCCAAAAGCGGAAACCGCGCACGACTAAAGCCAGAATGCCACGGCGGCAACGAGGCACAGGGCTGAGAAGTAGTTCCGAGCGAGTTTGTCGTAGCGCGTTGCGATGCGCCTGAAGTCCTTGAGCCTGCAGTAGCA
>Ga0208185_1000018_pt1 | contig 93463 bp, 81 predicted proteins | sample EasRivMeERMLT700_FD_187532 | JGI IMG/M metagenome (GOLD analysis project Ga0208185, IMG submission 187532) | Soil microbial communities from meander-bound floodplain in the East River, Colorado, USA - East River MetaG ERMLT700 (SPAdes) (version 2) | ecosystem: Environmental > Terrestrial > Soil... | reverse complement strand
AAATTGGCGAGTGCCTGCGCGTCGCCGATGCCCTGCACGACCCGCACCTCACGATCGTCGATCGCCGTACGACCGACTCGCCACTTCGGGAACGCCCGCCGGATCCCCGTGGGAAACGCGACGATCGCCTCGAGCCGCGCGCGATCCAGGTTGCCCTCGGTCAGCGTCAGGAGTGGCAGGGGCGTGTCCGGCCCAGCCATCCAGCCGTTGCGGCCGTCGAACGTCCGAGTGCTGGTGCCAGCGACCTGCCGGACGATCATGGTCTGCTGATTGGGCGCCTTGGCAAAGAGCTCCATCGGGACCTTCTCGAATGCCGTATCGAATCCCGAGTAGGTGCCCTTGGCCGCAAAGCTGGTGAATTTCGCGAGGCGCTCGGTGCCGCCGAGCGCCAGGAGGTACTTGTCGAAGATCTCGTCGGCAGACACGCGCGGGTCGACGGGAAAATCCCGCGCGTTGGGGTCTTCCGTCGGCGCGCCGTACTGGAGCGCGAGATCCGGTTCGCTCCTGGGAGCCTGGCTCCCGCCATGACAGGTGAAGCAGGTCACCCGCGTCCGGCCCGCGAAGTACTGATCGTTGAGCGCCTTCGTCATCATGAGCATCTGGCGTGCGCGCCTGATCCTCGGAGTCGGTTCCGCGAAGGCCGTCTTGTCGAAATACGCGTTCGACACATGACAGAACGTGCAGTCGTTCCCCATGGCGGACGCAAACATGCCCATCGTCTCGAAGAACGTATCCACCGGAATGCCCTTCAGAATTTCGACGCTCTTGAAGACGTCGTCAGTCAGAGGCACCCTCTCGGGCGCGCCTTGTGGCGCTGGAGCCTGCCCGGCGGCCCTGATCCCCATAATCAGGCATAAAACCGCGACCAAAGTGACGCCAAAGAGCGTTCGTCTCGAGCCCACCTTCATGTTGTCTCCTCTGCGAGCTGTATGTGTGCGGAACACGGCTAATTGCCGTAGAAGATGTAGAAGATTCAGTCCCGGGCAAGTCCACCTTGCGCCCCCTGCCGCTAGGTGCTATCGTTCGACGTTCAATGCGGAGGTTATTGGCGATGAGAACAAGACTCGTCCTGATGCTGGCCGGCGGAGTCCTGCTTGCGACCCTCCCGGCGCGGGCGCACCATTCGTTCGCTGCGGAATTCGACGTCAACCAGCCGGTCACCTTAAACGGCACCCTCACCAAGATGGAGTGGCTCAACCCGCACGGTTGGATTTACATCGACGTGGCCCAACCGGACGGCAAGATCGTGAACTGGGCCATCGAGGCCGGGGCGCCGACCGCGCTGCTGCGGCGGGGCCTGCGCAAGACCGACTTTCCCGCGGGCACCGAGGTCGTCGTCGAGGGCTACCGCGCCAAGGGCGGGGCGCCGAGAGCCAACGGCAAGACGGTCAAGTTCAAGGACGGCCGCAATTTCTTTCTGGGCGCAGGCGACGCTCCCGGTGCCCCGGCAGCACCGCAATAGTCGAGCGCGACAATAAGAGCCACGGACAGTCTCGGCATCTGGCCGATGACGTGCCGTGGCTCGTCTACCGCGCGGCGGCTTAGCGGCTCGATGTCGCCACACCTGTCGATGCCGCCCGATACTCTTTGGTGAATCCGTTCCGCCCGTTCTTCATGGTGAAGCTGCCGTCGGGCCGGGCCGTCAGCTTGATGTAGGCCCCGCCGTCGGCACCCGTGAAGTTGGCGATGAATGATTCCGGCGAGTTGACCTCCTTGGGCACGACGTCGGAGAAGTGCAGCTGCCAGAAGTCCTCGAGCCCCGGTGAGCTCTTGACGATCTTGAACGTGCCCGCCGTCCCGCCCTTCGTCGGGTTGTTGTTCATCACGGCCACACGCGGCCGCACCGAATGCACCATCGCCTCCGCGCCAGACCAGTCCCCCCCGTGGCGTGACGTGCGGTAAACGGAGACCGTCCCCAGCAGGTTCTGCGGGCACACCAGTTGGACCTCCTGGTTCCAAGTCAGGTCGGCGAGGTCGAGATATCTGAAGCGTCCGAAGTCCACGACGACGCCGATGCTTTCGAAATTATTCGGCGTGTTGTCCTGCTCGCGCTGCTGGGCCTGGGCACAGAGCGGGTTCGCCGTCGGGGTCCTCCGGACGCCCGGGACAGGAGACGTGATTAATTCGCCTGCGGACGACACGACGTTCACCTCGAGGCCGGCGACCGGGATTTTCATCCCCGGCTTCGGAATGGTGACGTGCGCTTTCCCGCGGAACGGGAGATAGGAGATAAACCCGGCTCCGCGGTTGCCATTGAGTTCGTCCGCGAAGGCACCAGGATCGAGGACACGTCGGATCGGCACCTTGTCCGCCAGCGCGGCGACGCCGCCGACATGGTCGCCGTGATAATGCGTCACGACGAGCGTATCGATACGCTCGACGCCGGACTCCTTCATCGCCGCCTGGATGCGTTCCGCATCGCGGCCCGGCGGATTCAGGTTGCCTGCATCCAGCAGCAAGGTTTCCTTGGCGCCGAGGATTCCGTTGGTGGGAGAGATGATCAGCGTGGCCATCCCGCCTTCCGTGTCGATGAAATAGATGTCCGTGGTGCCCGGTGCTGGGGCGGGCTGCCTGACCTGTGGCGGAACAACCTGTCCCGGGGCCTGGCCGTAGGCGATCGATCCAAGGGCCGCCGCCACCGCGACCGCCAGTAGTACCTTGCGCATGTGTGCCTCCATTAAGCGTTCCTATCGTGCCGCCCGTGTCTGCTGCTGAGTGGCGGGCCCTCGAAACTGTATGCGCACGACTTTGTTCGTTCGGTTATAGGGCGCCCAGACAGTCGGCGGATCGGTACGATTGTCGACCTGCACGTGGCGAATCTCGGTCCCGCGCGTCGGCAGCGGGTATTCGGTGAACCGCTCCGTCTTCGGATCGAACTTCGTGAGCACATCATTGTTCATTGTCGTGATCCAGACAACGCCGCGCTTGTCCACGGCCGTGGCGTACGGAGAGCTGTACGGAGTGGGCAGCGGGTACTCCTTCACCTGAAGGGTCTTCGTGTCGATCCGGGCGAGACGATCGCCTGTGTACAGCGCGACCCAGACCCGGTCCGAGTTCGGGTCGGCGGCAAGGCGGCGCGGGGCCCTCTGGCCCACCACGGCACCGTTCTGGCTCCCGCGTATCGTCAGCTGGCGCTGCCGATCGATCACAATCACCTCCGGCGTCGCAAGGGGTCCAAGGTTGACGGCGGTGACCTTGCCGGTTCGGCTATCGACCTTCAGGAGGCGGTCAAGTCCGGGATTGGTGACCCACGCGTTGTCGTCCTTGTCGACGGTAATCCCGTACGTGCCCCAACCTCCGCATTCGCCTCCACAATAGCCCTCTGGAGCAGGCGGCCCTTCGTAGTAGGTGTACTGGCTGGTTACCGCATCCAACTTGATTGCGCCGTTCCGCGACGTCGCCCACGGGTTGCCTTTCGAGTCGACATCGAGCGTGCCGCCGACCTCCCCTTTTATCCCTTGCGGTCGGGGGAAACTCTTCATCTCTCCCGTCTTCGGATTCAACATCGCGAAGTTGTCGTCCTCGGCGGCCGCCCATACTTTCCCGAGATGATCGACGACGATGCTGTGCGTGCCGAGCGATTTGCCGTCAGGTCCCGGGAGGGCGTAGTCGGTGACCTTGCCCGTGCGCGGGTCGAGTCTGGCAAATGTCCGGTGCGGAACCATGTCGTCAGCCATCCAGATGATCCCTTCGGCGTCCGCCCAGACGTCATGCGCCGCGCGGCCGATGAAGCGCGAAGGCGTTCCCATCGACCAGTCGCTGCCGTCGTCAAAGTGAAGCGGGCGATCGGTGCGCGGCAGATCGAATTCGGTGATGACCACCTGTGTCGCCTCTCCGGACGGACGTGGCCGCAGCTTGAGGTTGCTCAGCTGTGTGTCACCGCGGACGCGACCGAGGTACTCGGCCAACTCATCGCGATACGCGGCTGTCGTCCGGTTGCCCTGGTTGTCAGCCGTCGGCCGCATGGCCGGAACCGGCACGCCCGAGCTCGGGAATACCGTCATCAGATCGACGAGGATGCCCCACCCCGTCGAATCCCACCGGTTCTGTAGCGGATAGCTCGCCGTATGGCACCCCGTGCAGTTGTTCTTGAATGCGTGCACCATTCGGCGATCGGCAGATGTGCTCTGCGGCAGGCTTGCGAGGTACTCGACACCGGACATCTGCTTCACAATCCGATCGGTGTCCTTGAGTGCGGTCAGCGTGAGACTGCGCTCCACCCGCCCACCGCCGAGTGCGAATTCCGACCGGCCTGCTTCGAATCCCACCGCCTGCGCCCATACTTTGTACTGACCGGCGTCGAGAGACGGGAACGTGTAGTTCCCCTGACGGTCCGTAAAGACGGATGTCGTGAAGCTTCTGTCCGCCGCGCGCGCGGAGACGATCACGCCTTCCATCGCGACGCCGTCAGCGGACTTCACGCTGCCATGGATGATGCCGGCCGGGGGGCCGGACTGCGCCGCCAGCGTCGCCCAGAGTCCTGCCACGCCGAGGACCGTGGACAACCATGTCAGCTTAGACATTGAACCTCCACACACTAGAGAGTCTTGAGATAGGCGATCAACTCTTCGAATTCGGTGGGCGTGAAGTTGTACCGGAATCCCGGCATCCTCCGCATGCCTCGCTGAATCGTCTCTCGTACCAGATTTTCCCGATCCGACGGCGCATCCTTGAGGATCCCTTCCAGGCTCGGCGCCATCGACTCGTACGTGTCGTCTTTGACGATGCGTCCCATGTGACAGAGGGAGCAGCGCTGATAGAACCAGGCCTCGCCGCGCTTGACGGTGTCGGACTCAGATGCGGCCCGAGGCGGTGACGATTGCAGCGGCGATTGTGTGAAAGCCGTCGCTGCGATCGTCAGGTACCACACGACGACGAGCATCGGCGCCATCAGCATTGTTCGCCGACGATTCATCTGCCACCTCAATTCGTGATCGCCGCCTGGTCAGTACACGATGCGGAACCCCAGTTGAACCATCCGCGGCTGGTACGCCACGTTCGGGTTCGACGACGGGCGTCCATAATTCACGTTGCTCTCAGCCGTCGTGTACGACCCGTAGTTGGCGTGGTTGAACACGTTGAAGACTTCCAGGATACCGTCGATGGCCGCTTGGCCGCCGAAGGCCAGATGTTTCTGCAATCGCAGGTCGACCCGGTGGATTGGTTTTCCGACAAGGCCATTGCGCGCGGTCACGCCGCCGCCGGCGCTGGCCGGACGCTGATTCAGGCTGCCGACGGTGCCTCCCGTGTTCAGCGCGTCGCCACCGTACGTCGTGGCGAATCGCTGCCCAGATCCATAGAAGTAGAGGCCGCTCACCTGTACGCCGTAGCCGGCCTGCCAGATGCCGTTGAACACGCCGCGATGGCGCTGGTCGGTTGCCGCCAGCCCGTAGTCTGCGCCGAGAGGCGCCTTTACAGCGAACGTGACCGGATTCATCACGCCGCTCCACGGGGCGGGCTGTGCATCCTGGAATCGGGACAGTGTATAGGTGCCGGAGGCCTGCCACCGATGGCTCATGCGTTTGGTGAAGGAAGTTTCGAGGCCGTTGTAGTTGCTGCGTCCCTCGAAGATATCCATCGGTACCTGTCCCCACTCGGGGTACGGGCGGCGATTGACGTCGGTAAAGGGATAGTTCAGGCCGGTTGCGGGGTCGAAGCTCAGATTGATGTTGTAGCCGGTGACGCGATCCTTCCGTTGGCCGTTGAACGAGTAGTCGGCGGTCACGCCCATGTCTGTGCCGATCTGACGCTGCATGCCGACCGACGCCTGATAGCTGTACGGGTATTCGGCGTTCGGCGGCACGATCGTCTGTCCGAGGGCGCGGCGGATGCACCCGGGCACGAAGCGGACATTGCAGAAGGCCTGCTCTAGATCTTCAGGCTTCGGCAGGGGGCCGTTCCACGGGTTGACTGCAAAATCCGGACGTCCGTCGTTGAGCGCAGACAGCACGCGCTGCGAGTTCGCGAATCGAATCGGATGCGCCACCTGGTTGATGAGCTCCGAGAAGTACTTGCCTGCACCACCGCGGATCACGGTTCGGCTGTCCAGCGAGTACGCGAATCCGACCCGTGGGACGATGTTGTTGGTGTCGAGCGGACGGTTGCCCGGCAGGAACGGCGGGACCGCCAGCTCGTTGGCGAAGACGTCCGTTTCCAGGTCGTACCGCACACCGACATTCACGGTCAGCGACGAGGCCACCTGCCAGTCGTCCTGGAACCATCCACCAAAGATGTTCCGCGGGCTGCGGATGTCGCAGCCGCCGAACTCGGTGCGGAATTCACGGGAGATCGATGACAGCGCGCCGATGTTCCACGCGTTGGGATCCAGCGGGAAGAGCTGTTCGATATTGGCGGGAACGGGTCCGTTGTCGGCGATGAGGTTGCCGCGCAGGAAATTACACCAGTCGTGCCACGTCAGGTAGTTCATATACTCGCCGCCGAGCCGCAGATCGTGCCGTCCCGCTTTGTTGCCGGAGAAGGAGAAATCGTCGCGCAGGCTGTAGACCTTCTGGCCGATGTACTGCGGGAAGTTCGTCCCGCCGCCGATGTTGAAGCCGCGCAGCGTGATGACCGGCGGCAGCTTCCGCTCGTTGGCCACAGGGTTGCGGGCATTCGCGAGCCCGGTGGTCGCCGTCCATGTGGCGGTCGGCGCCAGGTCCCAGTGGTTCGCCGCCCATCCGAGCTTCAGCTCGTTGATCGAGCGGTTGCTGATGACGCGCGTCAACGTGCCCTGAACGGCCTCGGCGTACTTGTCGAACTTGACCACGTTCGCCGGATGGTTCGTCGCGCCGCCGATGGTCGCCTGCGTGCCGTCGATCGGCTGGAAATCGCGCCACAGGTAGGTCGACACAGCCATGCGCGTCTTGTTCGAAAGCTGCGCGTCGACTCGCGCCATCGGCTTGTGCTGCCGGCGTACTTGAACCAGATCGACGTTGAAGGTCGGGTACGGTGAGTTGTGCGTGACGGTGGACGGCTCGCGCTCGAACTCGTAGTTGAAGAAGTAGTGGACGCGGTCGCGGCGGATTGGCCCGCCGAGCGTCGTGCTGAGCTGCTGGTTCGAGTACGCCAGCACCCGCTGCGCCACGAAGTCCTGGGCATTCATCCGATCGCTGCGGAAATAACCCGAGAGTGAGCCGGCCAGGACATTTGTCCCCGACTTCGTGATGACGTTGACCTGCGCGCCCGACGAGCGGCCCTGCGTGGCGTCGAAACGGTTCGAGATGAACTGGAATTCCGCGATGGCATCGCGGCCGAAGCTCGGTTGCCGGTTCGAGCCGCCGCAGCAGTTGTTCGTGACCTGCATGCCATCGACATTGAGTTGGACGGTGCCGAGCGCAGTGGTCACCGGCAGACCTCCCGGGTCCGTGTGGTTCGCGCGGGCACCCGGCGCCAGCATCGTCAGGTCCAGGAAGTTCCGTCCGTTCACCGGCAACTCCGACATCTGCCGTGAATCGATGTTCCCACCCAGCTGGGACGACGTGACGTTGACGAGCGGCGCTTCCCCCGTCACCGTCACCGATTCCGCGATCGTGGAGGGGGACATTTCGAGATTCAGCGCGATCTGCTGTCCGACCAGGGCCTCCAGCCCCGTTCGTTGGAGCGTTGCAAACCCCGCTAATTCCACAGTGAGTCGATACGTGCCGATGCGCACCGGGAGTCGAAAGAAGCCGCGCTCATCGGTGAATGCCTCGAACTGAGTCCCCGTCGCCTCGTGCACCGCTCGGACGGCGACGCCGGGCAAGACACCTCCCGTGAGATCTTTGATGGTGCCGCTGATTGCCGCTTCCTGCGCCAGCGCAACGCGTGGCAGCGCCAGGACAGCGAGTACAACCAACGCCGAACCAAGTCTGCGTCCCATCGGTACTCTCCTTCTAGGCGTTTGTCCCCAAGAGCAAGGATTGAATTGCCGCAACGGGTAGGAGCCGACGACCGACCGAATTGTGTGAACGCCCCGATGACTCGCTCGATAACCTCCTCAACGACGAACCGAACAGCGCTTGCAAATCGCCCAATCTGCCGCGAAATGCCTCATGCAGGAGACCTTATACACCTACTCAGTGACCAAGGCCAGATCTGTTCGAGGTCCTTCGCGGCGCGATGTCGGTCAGCCAACAGACCATTTGACACCGCGGGACTGACTCTGTAATAAGTTGGCACCGGCGCGCTGATTCTTCTTTCACCGATGCCAGGCGGCCGCGGATCGCACGACGGATCCGGCGGAATTTGGAGGATGCAATGAGAAAGAAACTCGCGGTCTCGCTGGCCAGTGTTGGCCTGCTCTGCTCAATGGGACCGGTCTTCGCGCATCACTCGGTCGCAGGAGAGTACGACGTGAACAAGCCGGTCACGGTGAAGGGCACGGTGTCGAAGATCGAATGGACGAATCCACATGCCCGGATCTACGTCGATGTCGCCGAGCCGAACGGAAAGGTGACGACGTGGAACTTCGAGTTGCAGGCACGAAGCGCGCTGACCCGGCTCGGTTGGACGGGCAAGTCCGTGAAGATTGGCGATACGGTCACCGTTGAAGGCGACAGGGCGAGATCGGGCGCGACCGGTGGACATGCGACCGCGGTCTTGCTGGCGGACGGCTCGAAGGTGTTGATGGGTGCGAACAACGATAATTAACGACAACCAGAAGGGGAGCACGCCGTGAGAAGGCTTCTTGTCGTTTCGGTGTTGGTCGCGACCGCTGTGCCTCTGCTTGCGCAAACGCAGACTGGCCGTGGCGGCTCTGGAGCACCTACGGTCGGCACGGTCAATACTGCGAAGCGCGCGGCGGTTCCAACGGGCCCCGTGCCGAGGCTGCCGAACGGACACGTGGACCTGGACGGCGTCTGGGTCGGCGGCGGACCTATCAATGACCTCGAGAAGGACGGGGGATTGAAGCCAGGGGAAATCGACAGCCTGCTGTTGCCATGGGCGAAGGAGCTCATGTCGAAACGGGACGTGACCCTGGAGCCGCATAACCAGTGTCTGCCAATGGGCGTACCGCGCGTCACCCCATTTCCGTACCGGTTCGTACAGAACTATACGGACAAGGCGCCGACGCACCTCTTCATCCTGCACGAAGGGAACATCCACACCTACAGGCAGATTTTCATGGACGGCCGGAAGCACCCCGACGACCTCGACTCGACCTGGTTGGGGCACTCAATCGGCCGCTGGGAAGGCGACACGCTCGTCATCGACACCGTTGGTTACAACGACAAGTGGTGGTTCGATCGTCGCGGGCACCCGCACACCGAGCAGTTGCACACCATCGAGCGATGGACCCGCAAGGACATGGGGCATCTCGAGAACGTCGTCACCATCGACGACCCCGGAGCCTACACCAAGCCGTTCACGGTGAAATTCATGGCCACCTGGACGCCTGGTAACGAGTTGCTGGAGTACATCTGCCAGGAGAACAATCAATACGGCGTGCAGACGCTGCCGGGCGGATTACCTGCCGCCGACACCGGCGGGCGTCGTTAGTTACTCAAATCCCAAATCCCAAATCCCAAATCCCAAGGGAGCTCGGTGTTGCGACACCGAATCACCTTGGGAGTTGGGAGTTGGAAGTTGGAAATTATCGCGGCCCTCAAGCCCCAAAACGCTACCGCGCAGATGCGGACGTTTGTTTCTTGAACACCGCGTCGATCGCCGCCTGCGCGCATTTTTCGCCGTCGGGTCCGGAAACGCCCATCGCACCTACGACCTGGCCATTGACCATGACAGGAAGCGCGCCCGGTTGCGGGAAGTCGTTCATGAACGTCGGCGCCAGATTTTCGCCGCTCCGCACGATCTTGTTCGTCTCCGAGGTTGCGCGCCGCCAGCGCAATGCCGATTTGGCCTTCAACAGCGCCGTGTCGATGGCGTTCGCGGCTGCGCCTTCCATGGCGTGGGACTCGAGGAGATTACCGCCCCAATCAAGAACCGCCATCGCCACGATCTGCTTGTTCTGCTCGGCCCAGGCGATACACGCGTCCGCCATGGCGCGTGCGCCGGCGCTCGAGATCACTTTGATGTCCCTCGTGGCGGCCTGCATTGCCGAAGCCTCGGCGGCGGGAGAAACCGTTACCAGCACGAAAAGCGAAAGCACACAAAGCCGAATGCGCATGTGATTTCTCCTTGCCACGTCCGCAACACCGGATCTCCTTGGGAGTTGGGAGTTGGGAGTTGGACGTTGCCCTTATTTCTTGTCCCGTTCGCCCCACTGATTGTTCTCGATGCAGATGTACTCCAGGATCTCGCTGTCCGGGGTGCCCAGCTTTGCGGTGTAGGTAACCGTGAACGGCTTCGTAAACGTCCCCGGGTCTTCGATCGTGACGTCGCGGCGAAGCGTCGTGAAGTCGGTCCGCGTCCATCGTTCGACCATGTGCAGCTGCTCGGTGTGCGGCGTGCCGGCACTATCCAGCCAGAACCTGTCGTTCATCCCGATCGTGTCGATCACGAGCGTGTTGCCTTCCCATTTTCCGGTTGAATGACCGTACCACGTGGGGCTCGGGTCGTCGGGGTGCTTGCGGCCATCCATGAAGATCTGCCGGAAGGTATGCGCGTTCCCCTCTTGCAGCATGAAGATGTACTTGGCGTTGACGGTCGGGTGCTGCACGAACCGCCACGCAAAGCCCCCGGTGATCCGCAGCGGTCCGCCCGGCATGCAATAGAAATACGGATCGTCTGCTTCCTTCTGCGATGCCATCTTCTGTTTCGCCCAGGGGAGCAGAACGCTGTCCAGCTCGCCCGGCTTCAGGAGGCGCGGAATGGGGGCGTCGCCGCCACCCGTCCACACGCCGGACAAGTCCACCGTGCCGTCGGCCAGTTTTGGCACCGGCCGGTTGGGAACATCTTTGATCGCCGTCGGACCGTTCGCGCCGCCCAGACGCCGGGGGAGTTCTTGGCCGGCGGCCTGCGATGGCGCAAGGAAGGGCGAGGTCAGCCCGGCGACCGCTATCGCGACGACAAGAATTTTTTTCACGGCCTCAGTTCCCCAGCTTCGGCACAAAGAACTCCTTGCCATCGGCCCCCTTGAACGAGGTGACGATCGCACGCTCGAGAACCGTGCGCCCTCCAAAGCCCGTGACGGTCACCTGGGTGCCAATCGGCAGCGTCTTACGCGAGAACCCGTTGCGTTCGAGCGCAGGCGTACTGGCCATCTCGAAGTTCCAGTTGGTGACCTTCCCGTTCTCGTCGGTGGTATCGACGTAGAAGTGGGTATGCGGATTGGTCCACTCGACTTTCGTGACGACGCCTTTCACCGTCACCGGCTTCTTTGCGTCGTATTCCGCGGTCCACGAATGGTGGGCGGCGATCGGTACGGCCAGACACGCGACGACGACACCCACAAGGACCCCAAGCTTCATTCTCATTACCACTCCTCCTAAAATCGTTAGAACCCGAACTTGAAGCCGAACTGCATGAGGCGCGGATCGCCGGGGCCCTCGATGCTGTTGATTCTATGATCGCCCAGGGTTCCTGCTACCGGGTACGAGAAAAGCCCTAAAAGTGGGGGGATGCTACGGTAGGCCCCACCGGTTGTCAATGCAGGCGACGCAGCGGAAGGGCGCGCTCGAATACGCCCGCACGACCGCGCGCCTCCCCATATAATCACGCCCGAAACAGATGGCTTGCCTCCCGGCGCGCGCGTTGGCCTTTGCGTGAGCACCGCGCACATTGGCGCCAGTGGGATTCAGGTCCGGCTACCCGCCAGCGCGCGTCGCGCGACGGCGAGGTCTCGCCGAAGCCGAGGCGACGGCCGAAAGCCGGACGCGGCGTACGGTGCGTGAGGGGAGATATGTGGCAGCACAACTATGAGCCCGTAGGTGGGAGTCTGGCCATGTCGGCCGCGTTGGCCGCAATTCCGATTCTCGTGCTGTTCTTCATGCTGGGTGTCAGGCGAAAGCCGTCATGGATGTCGGCGCTGGCTGCACTCGTGTCGGCGTTGCTCATCGCGCTGTTCGTGTACGGCATGCCCGTCCAACTGGCGGTGATCTCCACGTTCTACGGGGCGGCGTTCGGGTTGTTTCCCATCGCGTGGATCGTGTTCAGCTCGATCATGCTCTACCGCCTGGCGGTCGACACCGGGAAGTTCGCGATCATCAAAGACTCGATAGGCGGCTTGACCAACGATCGACGGCTGCAGGCGATGTTCATCGCCTTTTCTTTCGGTGCGTTCATCGAGGGGGCGGCCGGTTTTGGCGCGCCGGTCGCCGTTTCGGGCGCCATGCTCGCCGGTCTCGGCTTCAATCCGTTCTATGCGGCGGGAATCTGCCTGCTCGCCAACACTGCGCCCGTGGCGTTCGGGTCCATCGGCATTCCAGTGATCACGCTCGCCAACGTGACTGGATTGCCGGTCCTGGCACTGAGCGGCATGGTGGGCAAGCTTTGCGCGATGGTGTCGGTGATCATCCCTGGTTACCTCATCGTCGTGATGGCGGGACGAAAGCGCGCGCTGGAGGTGCTGCCAGCCATCGTGGCCTGCGGCGTTTCGTTTGCCGGGATGCAGTATTACGTGTCGAATTATGTCGGGCCAGAACTAACCGATATTGCGAGCTCGCTTTCATGCATCGCGGTCATGGTGCTCGTCCTGAAGTTGTGGAAGCCGAAGAACATCATGCGTCTGGAGGGCGACAAGCCGATCACGGTTGCGGCCAGCAAACACTCCGGGGCCGAGATCTTCACCGCATGGCTTCCATACCTGCTCCTGGTGGCGTTCGTTCTGGTGTGGGGCGAGGCGGACATCAAGGCCGCGCTGAATCGATGGACCGATAGTCTGCTTCCCGCGTCTCTTCCGCAGAGTCCGACGGTGTTGAACGGCCTGCTCGTTCCCGGGTTGCACGGCGTCATCACGCGTATCCCGCCGGTCACGCCGCAGCCTACGCCGTACGCCGCCGTCTTCGAGTTCAATTGGCTCACGGCTTCGGGCACCGCGTGCTTTCTGGCCACGATCGCCACGGCGATCCTGTTGCGCGTGAAGCCCTCTCAGTTCGCGAACGTCTACGTCGCCACCTTTAAGCAACTGGCGCTGCCGATGCTGACGATCGCGACGATGCTTGGACTTGCGTACCTCATGAACTACTCGGGCATGACGTCCACGTTAGGGTTGGCGCTTGCCGCGAGCGGCTGGGCGTTTCCGTTTTTCAGTGCCGTGCTCGGATGGCTGGGCGTCTTCCTAACTGGTAGCGACACATCCGCCAATGCGCTCTTCGGGAATCTCCAGGTCGTCACTGCCACTGCGCTCAATCTCAATCCGGTGCTGACCGCTTCGGTGAACTCGGCGGCGGGCGTCATGGGGAAAATGATTTCGGTTCAGAGCATCGCGGTGGCGGTCGCGGCAACCGGGATGACGTCGGCAGACGAGGGAAAACTGTTCCGGTTCACGATCAAGCACAGCGTCTTTCTGATGGTCGTGATGGGCATCATCTCGATGCTCTTTGCGTACGTGTTCCCCGGCTATGTGCCGGCGCTACCGCCCAAGTAGCGATGAAACTGTTCTGGTGCCATCCAGCCGGTCGCGGAAGGAGTTTCTCGATGATGAAAAACCCAATGATGAAAGCGCCGAAGACATGGGCCTCCGTGGCATTGATTGTCGCAGGCGCGCTTCTCACCGGTGTGCTTCTCCGAGGACAAGGCGCCGCGATGGGCGACGCCCTCCTGCAGCCGATGACGCACGACGTGGCGAAAGAGCTCGCGATGAAGATCACCGAGCCCTTCACGTTCGCCGCGGTGGGCGACATCATCATCCGTCGGCCCGTGGGTACCGGTGACGCAGGGTATCAGGCGCTGACGAAGATCATGCGTGACGCGGACATGACCTACGCCAACATGGAAGGACCGATTCTGGATGAAGCCACCTTCCGCGGTCCGCTCGCGGGAGGGCCGAAGAGCGTGGTCGACGAATTGAAAATCATGGGCGTCCGCATCATGACCACGGCCAACAACCACACGATGGACTCCGGCGACGAGGGTATGTTGGAAACCAACCGTCTCCTGGACGAGGCGGGCATCGTTCACGCGGGTTCGGGCAGGAACCTGGCGGATGCGCGGGAGGCCCGCATCGCGGCGACGAAAAAGGGAACGGTTGCCGCGATTGGGATGTACTCGATTGACGCGAGCAACAGCCCCGAGCCGTCGCGATACTTCAATGCGACGAACAACAAGGCGGGGCTCAATCCTCTGCGCGTCAACCCGTTCAACGTGGTCACCGCCGAGCAGATGCAGGCGCTGAAGAGGATTCGCGACTCCGTCTACGCGCGTCGTGGCGAGGTGACCGTGCCGGTCGCGCCGATCTCGCCGAACGAGCCGGCCGATCGGCTGCAGCTATTCCGCGCCGCGTACAAGGTGGGGACCCAGCCTGGTAACCTCACGTACGAGATCGATCAGAACGATCTGAGAGGCATCGTGGCGAGCGTTCGCACCGGCAAGCAGCTTGCCGATTTCATGATTGTCGCGATCCACTGCCACCAGAACTCGTTCGCGTTTCAGGCCTACAGCCATGACAATCAGACCCCGGACTTCCTGATCCAGCTGGCGCACACGGTCATCGACAACGGCGCTGATGTGTTCGTCGGCCACGGCGTGCACACGCTGCGCGGCGTCGAGATCTACAAGGGAAAGCCAATTTTCTACGGCGTGTCCAACTTCTTCTATCACCAGGACGCGTCACAGGACGTCGTCAACCCGAACGGGGCGCCGCCGGTGAGCTCGGGTGCGGGGGCGCAGACGCATCAGCCCGACAACATGGAAGCGTTGTTGGCGACCGCGCGATTTGAAGGAGGAAAGCTGGTGGAGGCGCGCCTCCATCCGGTGGACATCGGCATCGAGCGCCGCACGACCTCGAAGGCGGGAAATCCGACGACACCGACTCCGGAAATCTCGCGGCGCATCCTCGAAAAAGTGCAGACGCTCTCGAAGCCGTTCGGCACGACGATCGCGATCGAGAACGGTGTCGGCGTGATTCGTGTCACGCCGGCGAGCACGCAATAACGCGCCCCGCGGACGGCCCGCGCCCCGCATGCAAACCTCGAAAGGCCACCGGAATCCGGTGGCCCTTTGTGCGATTCTGAGACTTGTCAGTTGCGTTTTTGAGGATAGCCTGCTCCGGAATGGAACATGTTTACGGAGGTTTGCGCCACGCCTCCGCGGCCTGAAATAGCCACGCAATGCGGCTTGTATCAACAGGTTACGCCCTTACCGAAAGTCAGCTCGGCAGACCGGAATAGCCATTGCTCAAGGTGCTCCGGTCGATTGGCCGCGTAATTCGGTCGACCAGAGTAAGGGGGGAATGTGCCGACGAGTGCCGCCGTCAAGTACCTGGAGCGGGCAAACAAGGAGCTGTGGCTCATTCTGTCGATGTTCGCGATCGCACTGCTGTTGAACCACTTGTTCGACTCGCAGCGGATGATGCTCAGTTTTTACGTCCTGCCAACCCTCGGGTCCGCATATCTCTACGGCCGTCGCCACGCCACGCTCACGGCGTTGGCCAGCGTTCTCATCGTGACGCTGATGATGACGAATTCCTCATGGCTCGCCGCCGGGAAAGAGAACGCCCTGGCCGATCCCGGCGCGTGGATTGATCTTGGGTCCTGGGGCGGCACCCTGATCATCACCGGATACCTGATGGGCACGCTCTACGAGCGCCAGAACTCGCAGCTTCGTCAGATGCGGGAAACCTACAACGGTGTGCTGATGCTGCTCCGGCATTTCATCTCCAAAGACGAGTACACGGAACATCATTCCTATCGCGTGTCGCTGTACGCCACGCGCATCGCGTCGCACATGGGACTGTCCGCCGATCGCATCGAGGACGTGCGTGCAGCAAGTCTGCTCCACGACATCGGAAAGCTCGAGATCAGCCGCGAGCTGCTGTACAAGGCCGCCCAGTTCACGGGAGGTGAGTTTCAGGAAGTGCAGCGCCACGTCGAAAAGGGCGTCGCCATGCTCGAAACCGTCGGCGGGTCGTTGCGGCGTGTGATCCCGATCGTCCTCGCGCATCACGACAAATTCAACGGGTCCGGCTATCACCCGACTGAAGGTGAGGCGATCCCGCTCGAAGCACGCATCATCACGGTTGCCGACGTTTACGACGCGCTGACGAGCGACCGGCCGTATCGCAAGGCGATGTCGCCGTTCGACGCCAAGGAAATCATCGTGAAGGGGTCGGCGGTCGACTTCGATCCCGTGGTCGTTGACGCGTTTCTTGCGGCGTTCCGCTTCGGCGAGATGGACGTGCGCTCCGAGGTCGCGTAGGGTAGCGCGGCTCGATCGGAGCCCCTTCGATAGAACTCTGGTGGAGCCTTGAAGGCCGGGAGCAATCCCGGCTTTTTCATTTTGCCTGCCTCTCGATTACCCTACCCGTGATGAATATCGCCCCTTCACGTCGCGGACGGAAGCCGAGGCGGCGGAGAGAGCGAGGCGCACAATCTGCAAACACATTGAAAGTCGATGACTCGGGAGGACTGATGAAGCGTCAGCAGCGAATCAGCGGCACCGTGATCGGCGCGCTCGTTGTGCTCTTTGTTCTCTCAGGGGTCCTTGTGCGCTCCCAGGGCGGCGCGCCGACGCGGTTCGTGACGCCTCCCGCGCAGGTCGTGGCGGTTCGTGCCGGCCGCCTGTTCGACAGCAGGTCGGGCGCGATGCTGGCGAATCAGGTCGTGCTCATCAGAGGCGACCGCATTGCCGACGTCGGTCCCGCGGTCGCGATTCCGCCGGAGGCGCAGATCATCGACCTGAGCACGGCGACGGTGCTCCCCGGGATGATCGACGCACATGTCCATCTGTTTCCGGCGGACAACCTGTCTGAATCCACGCGGACGATCATCGGTGTTGCGAATGCGCAGACCGATCTGAACGCCGGTTTCACGACCGTGCTCGACATGGACTCGCGCGGCGGGTTCGGCACCGTGGATCTCCGCAACGCCATCAATCGCGGGCTGGTTCTCGGTCCGCGGATGCAGGTCGTCGGACAGTCGCTCAACCAGCGTGCGAGCGTTCCGTACCCGGCTCTGTTCGAGCGCTTCATCGACCGGTTCACCGAGAGCAAGAACCCCAACTCTCCGTACCTGGGGCGTGCGGCCGTGCGCGAGGCAAAGCTCCACGGCGTCGACTGGGTCAAGATCTACACCACGCAGGATTTCGTCGGCGACGAGTACGAGGTCTTCAAACCCGACGGCACACTCGTTAACAGCCCCTCGCTCACGGAAGAGGAGGTGATGGCGATCGTCGACGAAGCGCATAGACTCGGCTTGAAGGTGGCCTGCCATACCTACGGAGGGGAAGGCCAGCTCAGTTGCCTGAAGGCAGGCGTGGACGCGCCCAATCACCTGACCGATCTCGATGACGCCTCGCTGAAGCTGCTGGTGGACAAGAAGCTTCCGCTGGAGCTGACGGTCGATGACCTGGTGTCGTTGGAGGCGGGCGACCTCAAGAGGACGGGTGGAAAGAACAGCCGGCTGCGGATGGCGGAGCAGGCGTTCAGGAAAGCGCGCGCCGCCGGCGTGCCGATCGTGTTCGGGAGCGGCGCCACGTCGGCCACGATTCCCCACGGCATCGGCGCCGATCAATTCCCGTACTACGCCAAGTGGGGCATGACGCCTGCGCAGGCGCTGCAGACAGCCTATCTTCCAGCGGCCGCCATGCTGAACTACAACTGGGTGGAGCAGATCGGGAGCGTGGAGAAAGGGAAGTTCGCCGATCTGATCGCCGTTGCCGGCAACCCCCTCGCTGACCTCACCGAGATGCAGCGCGTTCGATTCGTGATGAAGGGCGGCCTCCTCGTCCGGAACGATCTCCCCGCGCGATCCCCCGCAGCGGCTGTGAAATAGCGCCCCTGCTGTATGATTCCGGACTCTCGAATTGGAGGTCGGCATGTTGCGCAGGTTGCCGGTGCGCCTCGTCGTCGTGGTGTCCCTCGTCGTCGTGGCATCCCTCGCCGGTTGCAACCAGATTTCGCAGCCTGTTTCGAATGCAACCCGGTTGTCTCAGAGCAAGTGGTTCATCGGCGTGGCAGTCATTGGTCTTCTGCTCGCAGCCTGGGCGTCCTGGCTTATCGCGCGTGACACGCGATCCCGGAGCGGCCATGGGAGCCGCCGGAAGCGACAGGCAAATAATCGGAACCGTAATTAGTCACTCCGACTACTTTTCTGGCGTTGCGGGTTCGACCAACGTTGAAGGCGCATCAAAAGGATCCGTCTGGGCAGGTTTGCGCAGGAGCGCCGCAGCCAACACGAGCACCAGAACCCCGACGACGATCACGCCGAGCAGGAACATGACCGGCCCCTTGTCGTCGTGCTCAGGCGTGTCCATCTTCCCTCCATGGGTGTTGTTCATTCACTCTTGAGCCGCGCCTTCGCCGCTTCGGCGGGGCAGGCGTGACGTCGTTCAGCGCGCGGACGTGATGCCCATGCGCGTACCGACCACCCATCGTAACGAAAACATCGCGATCGCTGAAATCAGGGCGGGAATGGCAGCCGCCAGAAACATGTCGCGGGCGGCCCAGTGCATCGCCATGAAGTAGCCGCCGATGGCGGGACCCACGATTGCGCCGATGCGGCCGACGCCGAGACCCGCGCCGACGCCGGTCGAGCGCATGGCGGTCGGATAATAGGTCCCCGCCAGCCCGTTGAGGCCTGCCTGGCCGCCGACCACGCACCAGCCTGCGATGAAGACCACGACGAAGATCAGCGGGAGCGAAAGGCTCGGCTGCCCGATGAGGGCGATGCTGGCGCACGCGACCGCAAAGGTCCATGCGAGCGCGCGCACGAATCCGCCACGCGCCACCAGCCACGCGAGGCCGAACGAGCCGATGGTGCCTCCCACCTGCAGGATTGTCCCGACGAGCACCGCCGTCGAGGCTGAGTAGCCGGCGTCGCGCACGACCGTCGGCAGCCAGCTCGCCAGCGAGTAGAGATTCAGGAGGTTCATGAAATTGACGACCCAGAAGATCAACGTGGCGGCGGCCCGCCCGTCCCGGAACAGATGCAGCACCGGCACGCCGCTCTTCTTTTCTTCGCGGACGACGAACTCAGACGACTCTGAGGCGTGAATGCGCGGATCGATCCGGTTCACCCACGCGGCGAGCCTCCGCGGGTTCTTTCCGCGGATCACCATCAGTTGCAGCGATTCGGGAAGCGCGATGGTCATCGCCACTGCCAGGACGAGCGGGATCGCGCCGCCAAAATAGAAGACCGATTGCCAGCCGTAGGCCGGGATCAGCGCGGCGGCGACGAAGCCCCCGAAAGCCGCGCCAGCCGTGAAGCCCGCGCCCACGATCATGATCATCGTCGCGCGCCGGCGTTGCGGGCTGTATTCGGCGACGAGCGCGGTGGCGTTGGGCATGATCGTGCCGAGGCCCATTCCCGCGAGCAGGCGCATCACGAGGAGCTGAGGCACCGAAGTCACCCGTGCCGTCAGGATCATCATGACGGCGAAGAACAGCGTTGCTCCGATGAGCACCGGCCGGCGGCCGATCCGGTCGGCGAGCATGCTGAAAAAGAGCGAGCCGATCAGCACGCCGAGGTTGGCGGCGGCGAACACAGGGCCGAGCACCGCGTTGGGGACGCCCCATTCACGGACGATCGATGGCGCCGTGTAGCCGAGCGCCTGGACGTCGAAGCCGTCCATGATCAGGCACAGCAGGCAGAGCGCGAACGTGCGCCGCTGCAGCTCGCCGAACGGACTGTTCTCCACCAGCTCCGAAACGTTGATCGTCGTGCGGGCGCTCGTGCCGGAAGCGGTCATTGCAGGCTCCTGGGTACCAAAGTCAGTGTGAAGAAGAGTGCCGCCGCGAAGTATAGTCGTCGCCGTTCAATATCTCCGTGAACGTGGAATGAACCTGTTGAGGAGGGTTTCGATGAATCGCGACCTTCGTGGCCTGTTCAGTGGATTGACTGTCTCGCTCCTCGCCGTGGCCCTTGCCGCTCCGGCCGCCGCACAGGTGGGCTCGACGGCGCAGATCAGCGGCACCGTGAAAGATGAGAGCGGCGGCGTGCTTCCCGGCGCCGACGTCACTGCCACCCAAACCGACACTGGTTTCAAGCGCACCGTGATTACGGAGTCGAATGGCGCCTACGCGCTGCCCAATCTTCCGGTCGGCCCCTATCGCCTCGAGGTGATGCTCTCGGGCTTCCGCGGCTACGCGCGGACCGGCATCACGCTCCAGGTCAACTCCAATCCCGTGATCGACGCCGTGATGGCGCTGGGGAGTCTCAGCGAAATCGTGGCTGTCGAGGCCGCCGCGCCGCTCGTCGAGACCCGGAACCCGGGCATCGGCCAGGTGATTGAGAACGAGCGCATCGAGGAGCTGCCGCTCAACGGCCGCAACGTCGCTGACCTGGTCGGCATTGCGGGCGCGGCTGTCCGGCCCGAGGGCGCGGCGGGAACCTCATCCAGCCGCAGCTTCCAGGGAGAGCGCGGCGGCGCCGCGATTTCCGTGGCGGGCGGCCAGTCGTTCGGCGTGGCCTACCTGCTCGACGGCGCGCTGCACAACAACCCGTACGACAACCTGAACCTGCCGCTCCCGTTCCCGGACGCGCTGCAGGAGTTCCGCGTCGAGACCAGCGCGCTCAACGCGCAGAACGGGTTTCACGCCGGCGCTTCGGTGAACGGCCTGACCAAGTCGGGCACGAACCTGTTCCACGGCGACCTCTTCGAGTTCTTCCGCAACCACCGCTTCAACGCCACGAGCCCCTTTGCAGCCATCAACCCCGCAACGGGCAAGAGGCGCGATGACGGGCTGAACCGCAACCAGATCGGCGGCACGCTGGGCGGTCCGTTGAAGACCAACAAGCTGTTCTTCTTCGGCGCCTACCAGGGGACGAGAACCGCCGAGGCGCCGGCGGACAACATCGGCTTCATCCCGACGGCCGCAATGATGGCCGGCGACTTCACCGCGGTCACGTCACCGGCCTGCAACACGACCGGCCAGGTCACGCTGCTCGCGCCGTTTGTGGACAATCGCATCAGTCCGTCGCTGCTCAGCCCGGCGGCGCTGGCCATTTCGAGGAAGCTGCCGGTCACCAACGACCCCTGCGGCCGGATCACCTACACGCGCTCCAGGAACATCAAGGAGCATCAGGCGATCGGCAAGATCGACTACCAGTTCAACTCGAACCACTCGATCTTTGGCCGCTACATGGCGACGACGTTTGCCTACGCGCCGCCGCTCGACGAGACGCCGGACAACATCCTCGTGACGACGATCGGCGGCCGCGACAACCTGGCGCAGTCGCTCGCGATTGGCGACACGATGGTGCTCAGCAACACCACGGTCAACGCGATCCGCTTCGCGTTCAACCGGACGGCCATTCACCGCACGCACACCGACTTCTTCTCCTTCCCGGAAGTCGGCGTGAACATGTACAGCTACCTTGAGCACTACCTGCTGCTCACCGTCACGGCCGGGCCGAGCCTCGGCGCCGGCACGGAAAACGACGCCATCTTCCGGACCAACAGCTACTCGATCAGCGACGATCTCACGAAGGTCGTGGGCAACCATCAGTTCGGCTTCGGCACGAACCTGGCGTTCTGGCCGTCGCTCTCGAGGGCGAACGTCCGGTCGCCAGGAACCTTCACCTTCAACGGCAGCGTCACGCGGCTCGGGATGGCGGACTTCCTCCTCGGCCGTCCGTTCACGCTCGTCCAGTCGGCGCCGAACACGCTCGACATGCAGCAGTGGTACTTCGGCTCGTACGCGCAGGACACCTGGAAGGTGTCGAATAAGGTGACGCTGAATGCAGGGCTGCGGTGGGAGCCCTACTTCCCGCAGCAGATCGTCAACGACGCGATCTACAACTTCTCGATCGACCGCTACAAGGCCGGGACGAAGAGTACGACCTTCCCGGGCGCGCCTCCGGGGTTCCTCTACCCGGGCGACTCGGGCTTCATCAACGGCCAGGCGGGCGTCGCCAAGCAATGGGCGAATGTCGCGCCGCGCGTCGCGGTGGCCTGGGATCCGCTGGGCGACGGCAAGATGTCGGTCCGCGCCGGCTACGGCATGAACAGCGAGTTCGTCAACGGGCAGTTCTACATCAACACGTCGAACGCGCCCCCCTGGGGTTCGGAGATCCGCCTGACGGCGCCGAATATCGGGCCGTTCGAGAACCCGTTCGCAGGGACCGGCGTGCCGAACATCTTCCCGATCGCGTTCGACAAGAACGCGCCGTTCTCGTTGAACGGGCCATACCTGGCGCCGCCATCGGACCTGTCGACCACGCGGGTCCACTCGTACAACCTCAGCGTCCAGCGCCAGTTCGGCGCCAACACCGCGGTGTCGGCGACGTATCTCGGGAACAAGACGAATCACCTGTGGGACGTCGTCACCGGCAACCCGGGCATCGTTCCCGGCGGCGGCTCGCCGACCGGGCCGTGTACGATCAACACGCTGACGGGGCCGCAGGTGGTGGCGAACTGCTCGACCGCGTCGCTCGACTCGCGTCGCGAGCTGACGCAGCTCAACCCGGCGACGGGGCGGTTCATCGGCTTCCTCGACTACTTCACCGATCACGGGACCCAGACGTACAACGGGCTGCTGCTGTCGGTGCAGAAGCGCACGGCCAACGGGTACAGCGTGAGTTCAAACTACACGATCTCGAAGTGCGAGGGACACCCGACGCAGGGGGGCACCACGCCGAACGTGGGGAGCGGTTACATGATGCCGGTGTCGCTGGTGACCCCGCCGGCCAACGCCGACGCGCTGCTCGATCTGGACTACGGGCCCTGCGACAACGATCGCCGTCACATCTTTAACCTGTCAGCGACGGCGCAGACGCCGGATTTCAGCGGCGCGGCGATGCGCGCGCTGGTCTCGGGCTGGCGCCTCTCGGGCATCTTCCGGGCGCTCTCGGGCAGCCCGTTCAGCGTGACCACCGGGCTCGATCGCTCGCTCACGGGCAACCCGGGCCAGCAGCGGGCGAACGTTTCGGGTGACCCGTATTTGAAGCAGGGTACCACCTGGCTCAATCCAGCGGCGTTCTCCCAGCCGGCGCTCGGGACGTTCGGCAACTCGGGGCGAAACCAGTTCTACGGCCCGGGCACCAAGGGGGTCGATCTCTCGCTCGTCCGTGCGTTCCGGTTCGGCACGCAGCGGGCCGAGGCGCGGATCGAGGCGTTCAACGCGTTCAACTGGACGCGCTTCAACGGCCTCAACCAGCAGGCACCGGCCACCAACCCTCTCAACACCAACATCCTCAACAACGCGAACTTCGGCCGCGTCCTCGGGGCGGGCGACCCGCGGATCATGCAGTTCGCGCTGAAGTACCAGTTCTAGGGCACAATGCGTCCGAACGACCAGACGACGCGAACGCTCTGGGAGAAGACGGTATGCGATTGTGCCGATTTAACGATGGGCGGCTGGGCGTCGTGGATGGCGCGGTCGTTCACGACGTCACCGAGGCACTCGACGTACTGCCGAACTACCGGTACCCGCTGCCGGCTTTCGATCCGTTGATTGCGGACCTCTCGAAGGTGATGGGGCGCGTGCGCGCGATTCTGCCGGATGCGCAGTCACTGACGCTGGCGGGGGTGACGCTGCTCAGCCCGGTGGCGAGCCCGCGCAAGCTCGTGGCCGCGCCGGTGAACTATCAGAAGCACCTAGACGAAGTACGCGACGACAAGGCGCTCCACCACAACACGCCCGGCCATACGGTGACTATCCAGTCTGCCGGCCTGTTCCTCAAGGCCACCAGTTCGCTGGTCGGGCCGGGCGAAGGCGTTGTTATCAGCAAGCCCGATCGCCGAACCGATCACGAGGTCGAGCTCGCCGCCGTGATCGGCACGGAGGCGCGCGACGTGTCGAAAGAGGACGCGCTCCGCCACGTGGCCGGGTACTGCATCGGGCTCGACATCACGATTCGCGGCTCCGAGGATCGCAGCTTCCGCAAGTCAGGGGACAGCTATTCGGTGCTCGGCCCGTGGCTCGTGACGGCCGACGAAATTCCCAATCCAGGACAGCTCGACCTGCAGATCGCCGTCAACGGCGACATGCGCCAGTCGTCCAACACGAAGTACCTGATTCTGGGGGTTGCAGAGCTCATCGAGCTGGCATCGTCCTTCTACACGCTGTACCCGGGCGACGTCATCTACACCGGGACGCCGGAAGGGGTCAGCCCGATTGAGCCTGGTGATGAGATCGTCGCAACGATCGAAAAAATCGGAACGATGAAGGTAAATGTACGAGGACACAAAGACGTTTCTAACCACTAAGGTGACGAAGGACGCGAAGAAACGCCTATCACGAAGTAAAAAAATGCTTTGTGTTCGATTCTTAGTGCTCTTCGTGTTCTTCGTGGTTCAAAACGTCTTGGTGGTCTTCGTGGCATAGACTCGAGGCAGAGGCAGAGACTATGGAAAGCGCAGCCGTCCCGATCAAACCGGGGACTTCGTTTGCGATCAAGCCCGGGACCTCGCCAGAGCGTCAGGCGCTCTACGGCCGGCTCGACCAGAAGAACACCGCGCCTCTCTGGGAGGTGCTGAGCCGGCTGGTGCCGCCAGAGCCGCAGCCGATGTGCGTCCCCGCGCTGTGGAAATATGACGAGCTCCGCCCGCTCCTGATGGAAGCGACGCGCCTGATCACCGCGAAGGAAGCGGAGCGCCGCGTGCTCGTGCTCGAGAATCCCGGGATCCGCGGCGCCTCGCAGATTACGTCGAGCCTGTACGCGGGGCTGCAAATCATCCTGCCCGGCGAGGTCGCCCCCAGCCATCGTCACACCGCGTCGGCGCTGCGCCTGATTGTCGAAGGCGATGGCGGCGGCTATACCGCCGTGGACGGCGAGCGAACCTCCATGCACGTCGGCGATTTCATTCTCACACCGTCATGGACGTTCCACGATCACGGGAACCCCGGTTCGTCGCCCGTGATCTGGATGGACGTGCTGGACGTGCCGATCGTCAACCTTCTGGACTCCAGCTTTTTGGAGCATCACCCTCAAGCGACCCAGCCGGTCGTGCGCCATGAAGGCGATGCCCGAGCCCGTTACGGCGCGAACATGCTGCCGCTCGAGTACGAGCCAGCCAGCCTGTCGGCGCCGGTCTTCACCTATCCGTACTCGCGGAGCCGCGAGACGCTCGAACAACTACACCGGAACGGCCCCGTCGATCCGTGCCACGGCGTCAAGCTCCAGTATGTGAACCCGGCAACGGGCGGCTATCCGATGCCGACGATCGCGGCATTCCTTCAGCTGCTGCCAAAGGGGTTCTCAGGCGAGACGTATCGCTCGACGGACTCGACCATCTACAACGTCGTCGAAGGACATGGCGTCAGCCGTATCGGCGGTGCGACGTTCAGCTGGGGTCCCCGCGATGTTTTCGTCGTGCCGTCCTGGCAGAAGGTTTCGCACGAGGCGAACGACCAGGCGGTGCTCTTCAGCGCCTCCGATCGCGCCGCGCAAAAGGCGCTCGGCGTCTGGCGCGAAGAATCGCGCATTCCTGCCTGACACAGGCGCTTGGCATGTCAGCGCGTACCTATCGAATCGGTCAGATCGTCCCCAGCTCGAACACGACGATGGAGACCGAGATACCGGCGATGCTGCGCGCGCGCGCTGCGGTCGAATCGGAGCGGTTCACATTCCACTCCAGCCGGATGCGTATGAAAAAGGTCACCAGAGAAGAGTTGGCGGCGATGGACGCCGACTCTGACCGGTGCGCCGCGGAGCTGGCTGACGCGCGGGTCGATGTCCTCGGATACGCATGCCTCGTCGCCATCATGAGCATGGGACAGGGTTATCACAGGCAGTCCCAGGCGCGGCTGCAGCGCGTGACGGAGAAGGAGAGCGGCGACTGTATCCCTGTCGTGACCAGCGCAGGCGCGCTCGTTGACAGCCTGAAGACGATGAAGGCGCGGAAGATCGCGATGGTGGCGCCCTACGTGAAAGCGCTGACCTGTATGGTCGCCGACTACATCGAAGCGGAAGGAATCGAGGTCGCCGACCGCGTGGCGCTCGAAATCCCAGACAACCTGGAGGTGGGACGCCGCGATCCACTTGCCCTCGTTGACATCTACAGGAAGCTGACGCTCAGCGGCGTCGACGTGCTCGTTCTGTCGTCATGCGTGCAGATGCCATCGCTTGCAGCGGTCCCGATCGTCGAGCGCGAGTGCGGACTTCCCGTCATCTCGGCATCAATTGCGACCACGTACCAGATGCTGAAGACACTCGGACTCAAGGCGCACGTGCCGGACGCGGGGGCACTGCTGTCAGGGCGATATTAGGGGGGACATTGCTCTTCCCAACGACGCTTGTCGGCAGTTATCCGCAGCCCGAATGGCTCATCGACCGCGCGAAGCTCGCTGGACGCTTTCCGCCGCGCGTGCGCGCGAAGGAGCTCTGGCGGATTCCGGAGCATCTGCTCGTCGAGGCGCAGAACGATGCGACGGTGCTCGCCATCAAGGCACAGGAAGACGCCGGTCTCGACTTCATCACTGACGGAGAAATCCGACGCGAGAGCTACTCGAACCGCTTCGCCACCGCGCTTGAAGGCGTCGATCTCGACAATCCCGGCAGTGCCCTGGACCGCTCCGGCCATCCCAATCCCGTGCCGCGCATCGTGGGCAGGATCCGGCGGCGGCATCCCGTGGAGACGGAGGACGTGAAGTTTCTTCGCGCCCACACGAGCAAGAGAATCAAGATCACCGTGCCGGGACCGTTCACCATGTCGCAGCAGGCGCAGAACGATTTCTACAAGAGCGTCGATGAGGCTGCGATGGACTACGCGGCTGCCGTGAACGAGGAGATCAAGGATCTGTTCGCGGCCGGCGCCGACATCGTCCAGATCGACGAGCCCTACATGCAGGCGCGTCCCGAGAAGGCGCGGCAGTACGGGCTCAACGCGCTCAACCGCGCGCTCGAAGGCGTCGCGGGCACCACGTGCGTGCACATCTGCTTCGGGTACGCCGCGATCATCCACGAGCGGCCGGCCGGATATTCGTTTCTCCCGGAGCTGGCCGGGTGCACTTGCAGGCAGATTTCCATCGAAACCGCGCAGTCGAACCTCGATTGTTCGGTCCTGACGTCGCTCCCCGGCAAGCAGATTCTGCTGGGCACAGTGGACCTGTCGGACATGACCGTCGAAACACCCGAGAAAGTCGCCGCGCGGATCCGGCGGGCGCTCCCATTTGTTGCGCCCGAGAACATCATCGTTGCCACCGATTGTGGGATGAAATACCTGCCCCGCGACGTCGCCGACGGCAAGATGCGGGCGATGGTGCAGGGCGCCGCGATCGTGCGGCGTGAAGTCGGGGAGGTCCAATGAAACCGGTATGGCTGGCGCTTCTCATCCTGGTCATCGCTTCAGCTCCCGCTGTGTCGTGGGAGATCCCTCCCGACAACGGAACAATGGGAAGGGAAGCGATTGATGCAATCCTCGCCGGCAACGATTATCCCGAAAGCAGTACCTACACACAGGCTGTCGAGTTCGTCGACTTCACGGCGAACGGCCACGAGTTCACGCAGGTCGTCGTCACGCTCACGCCAGCCAGGTCCCGTTTGCGGAACGGCAAGAAGCTCGTCGTCGTCGGCGGCGAACCGGGCAGCGAATACGGCATGGACTTCATCTCCACCATAGAAGGCAAGGAGGGTCCTGCCGTCTGGCTCGCGAAACGCGGCGTCACGTTTGTCGCCCTGACCCGAGTCGGGCGCTGGAATTTTCTCGCCCCCACCAGGGATGGTTCCTGGGAGACCGTGCCGATCGAACAGCGAATGCCGATGTTCAGCCGCACGCAGAAAGCACATTGGCTGCCGAGCGATTACGAGGTGAGGCGCTCCGGCGTGTCCGGCGCGGTCTCCGCCAGCGTGAGCGCGGTCTACCGTTTCCCGCGGACGGGTACCGCGCTGGAAAAGCAGATGCTCGCGGCGACGCCGCGCGTGTTTGTCGAGGGATACCGCCTTGCGCTGGAGAAGGCCATTCCCGATCGGAGAGGCTCTCTCGTTTTCTTCTGGGGCATGTCGACTGGAGGCGCGAGCCTGTACCCGCTTGCCAAATACTACACGCCCGACGGATATCTCGGCTGGGGCACGAGCTCGACTGGCCTCGCGTATGTCAACAACCGCACGCGTGGTGGCAATTTCAACGATATCTATGAACACAGCGCGCTGCGGGTTCGCGAGCGCGGCCTCGACGATTTCGAGTTCTACACCAGGAACATCGATTCCGACACGCGGATGAAATGGTGGAAGGCCGCGCAGAAAGACCCACGCTTCAAGAGCACCGAGGATGCGGCGATGCAATTCGGCGCCGCGGCACTGACCGAGCATGGCCTGCGTCTCTGGCAGTCCGATTTCCTGCCGGCTTCAGAGCGTAAGGCCGGATTTGCGGCGTTCATGCAGGCGATGTTTGAGCCGAGTTACCCGCCTGCGGAGCTCAAGAACGTCCCGGTTCTCGAGTTGAACGGGACTGATGATGAAGCTCTGCCCCCCTCGACCGTGGATGCCAACCGGAAGGTGATGGAGCCCTACGCGAAAAAGTACAGGGTAGGGCGCATCGCGGGACTCCATCACTATTTGTTCACCCAAGACAGCATCAAGATCGTCGCGAGCACCTGGATGCGCTACATCGAGTCAGGGTATTTCGATTAGGACGGATTGCGGGGCTGCGCTTGCGCAGACGTCTACTTGAGGAGATCCGCCACCTTGGCGATACCCGCCTTCGAGCAGGCGTCGTCCACCTCGAGGGTGGATCCAGCGCTGCCGACTCCACCGATTGTGTCGTTGCCCACCTGGATCGGCACGCCGCCGCTCAGCGCCAGGATGTCGGCGAGGTCGCGTTGGGCTGCCCGCGCGGGATCCTCTGCCGTGCGCTTCTGAAACTCCATCGTGGTGATGCGATACATTCGCGCGGTGTATGCCTTCCGCCGGGCCATGTCGGCTGTCTGGGGAGTCGCTTGCTCGTCCCTCATGATCACCAGCACCTGACCGGCACGGTCGACCACCGCCGCGGAGGTGTTGAACCCTTTCGACTTGCATTCCGCGAGTGTCGCTTCAGCGATTGTCTTTGCCATCGAGAGCGAGAGGTTGCGTTGCATGACGACCCCTTGCGCACCCACCCGACCAGACAAGAGCAGGGTTATGCCGATTCCGGCGAATGCCTTTAACTTGTCACCCACGGAGACCTCCGTTGACTGCCGACGGCTCACGTCGCGGCGAAACATGATGCCCCCCAGAATCTTGCGCAATCCTAGTTGATCCATTCGCCCATCTCGAGACGTCCCCCGGCGAGGGCGTTCGCGAGGAGCCCGATCGCCCCGGCGGTTGGTGTTGCGAATGCTACACGAGACTGACGCCTATCACGCCACTGTCCGATCTTCGCGACGTCATCGTTTGATCCTTACGAGGGCGAAGAACGACTGCGGGAGCAGTCGATACAGGAGGAGGTGCGTCTTGGCTGGAAGCGTTGGAGTGGAATGGATCAACGACTACAACAACCTGAACAAACTGACACACGAGCACGAAGACGCCGGTGGCTTCTACGACGAGCTCGTCAACCACGACGGCTGGATTGGCCGCTTCAACTGGGGCAACAGCAACGCGTGGGAGGATGATTTCAAGAGAACCGCGAAGGGCGGGCATGCACCTGACTGGGTGGAGACCTGCGACATCGTCTATTTCACCGGGCACGGCAGCCCGTCGGGATTCTATTTTCGAAGCGACACGCCGGACGATTCGCTTGTCGAGGGCGATTTCGTATCAGGGCCGACGAATGGCGACATGCGGCTTGGCACCGGCGATCTCGACTGGCTCGCTCTCGAGGTGTGCAACACGCTTCAACTCAACGCCACGATCGGCGGGGTAAACCGTGATGTGTTCGATCGCTGGGCGGACGCGTTCGCCGGGCTGCACACGATCCTGAGCTTCACGACGACCAGCCTCGATCTCGCGACACCCGGTCGATACTTCGCTGCGTTTCTCGACGGGCGATGGCTCAACGTCGTCTACGGCTTTCCCTTCCCGGTGGGCGTTTCGCCGCTCAAGATGATCGATGCGTGGTTCATGATGGCAGAGATCTGCCAGCCCGACGATGTGGAAGCAGCCGTGCTCTACGCGAACACGCAAGGGACAGACACGCAGAACGACTACGCATGGGGACATGGGCACGTGAGCCCTGACCCGATCCGCGGAGCCTCGTCCTGGTTTAGCTGGACGTGGGTTCCCCACGCCTGCTGAGGAGATGCCGATGTCAACGATTTCACTATTCCGCATGACAGCTCCGCAGCTGGATGCCGGCGTCCTTCGCCGTGCAGCCGACTCACTGGGTCTTGGCGACAAGCTGACCAAATCAGATGATGCCATCGCCATACACGACGATGCGCGCGTGCTCGTGCGTGCTGGAGGCTGTGCCAAGCTTCCCGGTGTACTGCTCTATCTCAATCACCGCTCGTCGCTCGGCGCCATCCACGACAATGCTGTGGATCCCGAACGAGCCGGCCGCTGGCTGGGCGATTTCCTCGAGAAGCACGCGCTGGGACCCGGGAAAGTTGGCGACGATCGCGCGAAGCTGGAGCTCATGCCCTGGTCACGCGTGACCGAAGCTGTGGTCTTCGACGGGAAGGAGCGAAAACGCGTGCGAGCGCGAACCGACGCCGGTGTTCGTCTTCGACTGAACGGATTGCCGGTCAGCGGTCCCAGAACACGGATCCGCGCGGTGTTCGGCAACGACGAGCTGCCGCTGATGGTACACGTCGCCGTTTGGGAGCGGCTGGAGCTCCATCTTGAGGCGGAGCTCGTGCGCCGGCACGACGTGGTGTCCGCCCTCGAGCGATCGATCCGGGGTCGAACCGAGTGCAACCTCGCGGTGCGCATTAAGGACATCCGGTTGGTCTACGCCGCGTCTGAGGAGTTCCAGGGGCGTCCCGATCTGCTGGCCCCGTACTACTTCGTCGAAGTCGAGTCGCCACATCGCGGGTCGAAAGGAGCCACGGATCCAGGCCAGGCGCCGCGACAACTGCTCAAGATCCCTGCATGGCGATCTGGCACGCAGATCGACCAGATTTACCCCCGCGTCGCCTAGTCAATTGCCGAGGCTGGCTTGCGTTCCGCAAGCCAGCCAGATTCCTCCGAGGCCGGGTGACCTGTCCGGCGAGATCAGTTCAAGGGGAGCGGCGGCGGCGATCAAGACAGATAGTGGGGAGTGCCTTCTAGGCGCGTCGTTGCAGCAAGGACCTGAGAGGTCGAAGGTTTTGGGCCGCGTCCAGCGACAGCACGGCATCAATCAAGCGCTGCGTCTGCGCTCGGCCGAGGACCGGCGCCATCAGGTCGCGCGCCTTATCCGCGATCTCATCCCTCGTCATCGGATTGCGGACGGTCCCACGGACTGCCTCGACGCGGTCGCTGAGCCGCGTGCCGTCCTTCAGCGTGATCTCAACGACCGCCACACGCACCGGCAGCAGGCGCGCGAGCTCCTGGTCGGGCACGTACTCGACCTTGGCCCGATGGCTTCGCACCGTCTGGTCATCCATTCGCGGCTTGTCGTGCGCAGCGGCAAATGACGCGGTCTTGTCAATGAGCATCACGGCGACCATGTGCTGCAGACAGATGTCGGGGATGTCGCGGTTGTCGACGAATGAGCCGACAGTAGGTGCGAGCCGCACGATGACCCGCTGCACGTCGTCCGCTTCGAATGCCCGCTGGCGGCGCAGGTTCGCGATCGCGTCGAGCGGCGCCTGGATCGGCGTGCCGACGGTCCACTTCTTGATGTCGGTGCGCGTGACCTCGTAGCGCTCCCCGAGCCCGTCGACCAGCGTCGCCGTCGTCGCCTTGGGCGCATTCACCTGGAAGTAGTTATCGGCCCCCGAGAAGACATCATCCACGCCGTTGAAGCCCGAGCGCACGAGCAGGGCGGCGGTGACACCGTTACGAGCGGGCATGCCCGCGAACACGAATCCCTTCTCGATGTGATCGGTGTCCCGCTCCCAGACCGCGAATCCCGATGACTCCTGCGACGCGTAGTCAAGCAGCCAGCGCATCTGCGTCGCGTCGAGCGACGCGGCACAGCCGGCCGCTGCCGCGGCGCCAAACGTTCCTGCAATGCTGTGCGTGCTGCGGCGGGTCTCGTTCCGGAACGTCACCCCACCGAGAGCCATCGTAACGCGAGTGCCGATGTCATAGCCGAGCGCGACGGCGCGCAGGAACTGCGAGCCTGTGATCTGGAACGACTCCCCAGCGGCCAGCGCGGCCGGAACGGTCGACGATCCGGGATGCGACTGCGACTCGCCGTGCGAGTCGTCTGTCTCGTCTGAATGGGCGAGCACGCCATTGATCAGAGCGGCATCCATGGGAGACGTAACGATGGCCGAACCGACGACGGTCGCCACCGGTCGGCCAGCTTGCGCGGCAGCAAAAGACAGCGCGGCCCTGCCGGGCGGCAGCTCGGAACCGGAGACCATTGCGGCGAACGTGTCGAGCACATGGTGCTTGACCGCGGCGAGAACTTCGGCGGGAAGCGGATGGTCCTTGGCCGCCGCCATGTAGCGGCTCAGCGTCTCCATGACTGGGCTCACCTCCGCGCGCAGACGAGCGGCGGGAATGACGGCGGCCACCAGCGCCAGCGCGCCACGGCTGATGAGCGTCCGTCGAGTCATGCTGCTGGTTGGTCCAGGCATCGCGTCTCCTTTGCGCGCCCCGGGGCGGAGCTTGCCAGGGGTCAAAGGTACCACCGACCGCTGGATTCCTGTCGCCGTCAAACGCCTGAATCGAGGGTCGGCTTTGCATTACTATCTCCACGACCTCGCAAGCTCTCTGCGGCGGAACGGCCTCGACCTGCGGGTTCCATTCAGGAGGTAACGTCGATGAGAACGCCTCTCTTCATTCCGGCTGCAGGGCTCGTTCTGCTCGCAGCCAGCGCACCGCTCGCGGCGCATCATTCCTTCGCAGCGGAGTTCGACGGCTCGAAGCCGGTGACGCTCAAGGGAACCGTCACGAAGATGGAATGGACCAATCCCCACGCGTGGCTTCACGTTGATGTCAAGGGCCCCAACGGCCAAGTCGTCAGCTGGATGGTTGAGGGCGGCGCGCCGAATGCGCTGCTCCGACGCGGCTGGAACAGGAATTCAGTTGCCCCGGGCACGGCGGTCGTTGTCCAGGGCTTTCGGGCGAGGGACGGTTCGAACAGGGCCAGCGGCGGCGATCTGACGCTACCCGACGGGAAGAAGTTATTCATCGGGTCGACTGGCACCGGCGCGCCCGGCGACGGGCGAGATGCAGCGGGGAAGAAATGAGGACGCGCAGTCGAGGTCTCATGTCGCTCGCGATCGCCGCGACCGTCGCGGTGGCGGCGCTTGTCGCGGCCGCCGGCCAGGAGCACGCCGCTCCCGCGAACACGGAAGTCGCGAAGAACTGGACGCCACCACGAACTCCCGACGGTGCGCCGGACCTGCAGGGCATCTGGACGAACTACACCGGCACGCCGTTCGAAGTCCCTGATAAAAGCGACAAGCCTGAGTTCTATGCCGGGGATCTGGATGGCACGGGCCGGGGCACCGGCCCTTCTTCGTTCCTGAACGACACCACCGATCGTCAACTGACGAAAGCCACTTCGCTCGTCGTGGATCCGCCCAGCGGGCGCGTGCCGATCATGCCCTGGGCCGAGGAGAGACGAAACTACAAGCTCGCACACATCCAGGACGACTGGGTGAATTTCACAGCGTGGGAGCGGTGTATCACCCGTGGCGTGCCGGGAGGGATCTTCCCGGCCGGCTATGGCTCGGGGTACCAGATCCTCCAGAGTCCCGGCTACGTTGCGATCGTTTACGAGATGATCCACGAAGCGCGCATCATTCCGCTCGACGGGCGTCCGCACCTGGGTGGGAGTTTCCGCCTGTGGAACGGCGATTCGAGGGGCCATTGGGAAGGCAGCACCCTTGTCGTGGACATCACCGGTTACAACGACAAAGGCACCGTCGCGACCAACGTCGCCACGCAGCGTGTTCGAGCGATTCCGCAGAGCGAGGAGCTGCATGTCGTCGAACGCTTTACGCGCGTCGATGAGAACACGATCAACTACGACGTGGTTGTCGAGGATCCCAAGGTCTTCACGTCTCCGTGGAAAGTGGCGATGCCCTTACACAGAGAGCCGGACTACCAGATGTTCGAGTACGCGTGTCACGAGGGCAACCGCGCCGTTCCGAATACCCTCAGCGGCGGGCGCGCGCGAGACAAGGGCGCGCCATCCACCGAGACGCAGTAGTAATCCTCGCGAGGAGGCTGAATGCAGAACTGGGTGAAAGGCGCGGTCATCGCACTCGTGTCTGTCGCCGGGACCCTCGCGATCTCGCCGATGATACGAGGGCCGGTCGAGGGGCGAACTCCGGACACAAACGTGTTGCGGACCGCGGACGGGAAACCGAACTTGAACGGCATCTGGCAGGCCGTCGGTTCGGCAAATTGGAACCTTCAGGATCATCAGGCCCGAACGGGTCCGGTGCTCGAGCTCGGCGCCATCCTCGCGGTTCCGGCGGGTCTGAGCGTGGTGGAGGGGAACGAGATTCCGTATCAGCCGTGGGCGGCAGCCAAGCAGAAGGAGAACTACGAGAACTGGCTGAGCCGAGATCCGGAGGTCAAGTGCTACCTCCCGGGCCTGCCGCGCGCGACGTACATGCCGTATCCGTTTCAGATCCTGCAGACCGGCAACAACGACATCCTCATGGCGTACGAGTACGCCAGCGCCAGTCGTGTCATCAAGATGGGGAAGGTGGAGCCGCCACCCGTGGACACCTGGATGGGGCAATCAGCCGGTCGCTGGGAGGGTGACACGCTCATCGTCGACGTCACGGGCCTCAACGACCAGACGTGGTTCGACCGCGCCGGCAATTTCCACAGCGAGGCGCTCCACATCGTCGAGCGATTCACGCCCGTGAGCCCTGACCTGCTCGACTATCAGGTCACGATCGAGGATCCCAAGGTGTTTACGCGCCCATGGAAAATTCAGATGCCTCTCTATCGGAGGCAAGACAAGGGCGCTCAACTCCTGGAATTCAAGTGCGTCGAGTTCGTCGAAGAGATGATGTACGGGCACCTGCGCAAGAAGACAGGTAACGAGAAGCCGTTCAGCGCCGCGCGAATGAGGTGGCCTTAGTCAACATCGAAGGGGGATGACGATGACCCGATCCTGTTTCCTTGCGGCATCCTTCGGGGCCGTCACGCTGGCGGCGCTGGGCATTCCGGCGGCGGTCGCGCAGACCGGAGCGTTCGTCCCGGTCACCCAGGCGATGCAGGCTAATCCCGATCCCGCCGACTGGCTCCATATCAGTCGAACGTACAATCAACATCGTTTCAGTCCACTTACCCAAATCAACAAGGGCAACGTCGCTCAACTGCGCATGGCATGGTCGCGCGGCCTGCCGGTGGGCACCCAGGAATCGACGCCGATCGTCTATCGCGGCGTGATGTATGTAATGGCTCCGGGCGCGAGCATCCAGGCCCTCGACGCCACCAACGGTGATTTGATTTGGCTGTATGAGCGCGACTATCCGCGCGGCGTCCTGGCCACGGCGGCGCGCAGCAAGAGCCTCGGTATCTACGAGGACATGATCTATTTCGGCGCGCCGGACGGGTTTCTGGTGGCCATCGATGCCCGGACCGGCAAGCTGCGGTGGGAAACGAAGGTTGATGAGGGCCAGATCACTGCCGGGGGATTGCTGGTTGCCGATGGCAAGGTGATCTCGAACCGCACCTGTCTACAAGGGAAGCGTGAGTTCTGCTTCATCGCCGCGCACGACGCCAAGACAGGCAAAGAGCTCTGGAAGTTCTACGTCACGGCCGCACCTGGCGAGCCGGGGGGCGACACCTGGGGCGACCTGCCGGTTGACCAACGGGCCGCCGGCCCGTGGGGCCTGCCTGGCTCGTACGATCCGGTCCGGAAAGTTGTGTATTGGGGTGTGGCCAATCCCAATCCCTACACACGGTTCAAACGTCACGGCCGTTACGACTTCACCTCTCTGACCTCGCCGTCGGAGCTCTATAGCAACTCGACGCTGGCACTCAGCGTCGAGACCGGCAAGCTGGTGTGGTACTTCCAGGAACTGCCCGGCGACGATTGGGACGCCGATCACAACCAGGAACGGATTCTCGTGCGCACGCGCGTAAGCCCGGACGCGCGATTCGTCAAATGGATCAATCCGGGGTTAAGGGCGGGGACCGAGCAGGACGTCGTGATCACTGTCGCCGAAGGCGGCGGCATCTTCGCGGTCGCGCAGGAGACCGGTCAATTCCTATGGGCGCGGCCATTCCCCTTCGACGATCCGAACATCAACATGAGCGTCGATGACGTCAAGACCGGCCGGACGAGCGTCAATCCCGAGAAGCTTTTCAAGAAAGACGGCGACACGATCCTCGGCTGCTACCACAACACCCGCGGCCTGTGGCAAATCGCCTATCATCCCGGCAAGAACTCGCTCTACGTTCCGTTCCACGACCAGTGCCTGACAATGCAAGCGGCCAATTCCAGCGCGACCGGCTATGGGCGGCGCACCGGCGTGCTGCGTCCGGGCTCCGATCCGAAGGCATACATGGGCATGGCCAAGATCGACGTCGCAACGGGTGAGATGCGAGTGATCTACTCGCAGGCACAGCCGACCAACGGATCGGCGCTGACGACAGCGGCCGACCTGGTGTTCTTCGGCGATCTCAACCGGCGTTTGCGCGCCCTCGACGCCGACAACGGCAAGGTTCTGTGGGAGGCCGTGGTCGGAGGCATGATCGTCAACAGCACGATTTCCTATGCGGTGAACGGCAAGCAGTACGTCATGGTGTACACGGGTGCGGAGCAGTCGGCGACGACGGGGCCACTCGGGCTGACCGAGAAGGCCATGCCGCCCGCCGTGTTCGGACACAACGCGATCTATGTGTTTGCGTTGCCCTAACTCACACTGTTTTCACTTCCACGTAGCCACGTAGCCACGTAGCCACGTAGCCACGGAGACACGAAGACACGGAGGAAATTCATGTTTTCGCTCCGTGGGCTCCGCGCCTCCGTGGCCCGTTGATGTGAAAAGCGCCTCAGAGGAATCTAAATTTAGAAGTCGAGCTTGATGACAAGCTGCAGGACGCGTGGCGCCGTGTTGGTGTCTGTGATCCGTCCGAACGTCGTGCTGCTGATGTCGTCATCGCCGACAAAGAAGTTCACGGTGTCGAAGAGGTTGAAGACATCGACGCGGATCTGCAGCGCCATCTCACGCCAGAGCCGGACGCGCTTCGAGAGCGACACGTCGACGAGGAACTGTGAAGGACCGTCGACGGCGAGGATCTCCAGATTCCCCACTTCGCCTGCCATCGGGTTGAAGAACACCTGCCCGCTGAAGTCGGCGGCATTCGTCAGGTTGTCGGCCCCGACCGCGCGGCCGGTGTTCGGGTCGATCACTTTGGGATCGATCCAATAGAGGTCGCCGTTGACCTCCCGCACACCCAGGAGTTTCTTGATCTCACGGGCGCTGAGGCTGGTAAGCGCCGTCTGATTGGACGAGCGACCCACGCGATTGAAGGTACCGCGCCGCGCCAGCAAAGAGATCGGCGACCCGCTCTGCCAATGCACGATCGGGCTCGCCTGCCATCCACCGGCCAGGGCGTCCCACAGGCCACCCCGGTTCACCCAGCGCTTGCCCCGGCCAAACGGGAGCTCGGCGATCGCGTTGGCGTTGATGGCGTGGGTCACGTGAAACTGGGACCGTCCTTCATCCAGTTCCGGCCGGGCGTTGTCAAGAAACGGCTCGAAGCGGACTTCCGACGTGCCTTTGGAATTCGATCGCGTGTGGGCGAGCGTGTAATTGATCTGGCCTAAGAGTCCGCCCTGCAGCCGGCGGCGCAGTTCGAGCTGCATCGCGTGGTAGTTGCTGAACCCGCCGTTGTAAACCAGGTCCGCCCCGTAAATCGCGGGGTTCCGGAAGAACGCCTGGCGGGCCTGAGCGCCGACGGTCGGGCCGGTGCTCGTCGAGTACACGTCTGCAAGAGCGGCCACCTGGCCTGTCTGAATGAGATTCCGCACCGTGGCATTCGTCAGGAATCCGCCACCCAACGCCGGAATGACCGTAAGGGGCTGGCTGCCTGGGATCGCCGGGTCGAAGGCCGGGTTGAACCCGCCTGTGGCCTGCAGCGCGAGGAAGCCGTTCGTGCGTGCGCGGAGGAAGTCGTCTTGAAAGGCGCCGCGAGGGTTGATCTGGTTGATGTCGATGCCGCGCCACAGACCGCGGCCGAACGTGCCCACGTACCGCGCCTCGCCGGCGGAGGACCAGGGAAGCTCGCGCGAGATGCCGACGTTGACTTGATGGACCTTCGGCTGTGTGATCTTTGGATCGATTGCAAAGGCCACTGACGTCGGCGACACGGCGAGCTGGTCCGCGTAGGCGCGCACGCTCATGAATGCCGGCGTCGGCACCGCTGGGATGCCCGCGGCTGCGGTCGTGAACAGGTTGGTGAGCGACGCGCTCGTTTCGAGACCAGTATTGGCGTCAGCTGCGTTCTTCCCGACTGTGATCGTTTCCTCGTTGACGAAGGTCAGAGAGTAGGCGGCGCGAATTGCTGTGCGGCCGTCCTTGAACGGATCCCACGTCAAACCCACCGCTGGACCAAAGTTGTTCAGGTCCTTGTTGTAGAAGCCGCCGTCGACAAATGTCACGTGGCCGTTGGGATCGAGGAGCACGTCACGGACCGGGCGCCCGTCGAGGGCAGGCAGCAGCGCCAGATTATCGTCTTCGCGCAACGGGCTGTAGTACTCCCATTTCAGGCCGGCGCGAACCGTGAGGTTGGGCTTCCAGCGCCAGTTGTCCTGAAGAAATGCTGTGGAGTTGTTCAGACTGTAGTTCGCGTTGTGCGGAATTCCCGCGACGAAGCCTGATGTCCGATCGCGCACCTCAAATGTCTGGCTCACCGAGCTGATTGTTCCGGAGAGGAACGCGAGCAAGGCGTTGGCCGACGCCAGATCTGCTGCGCTGATGCCGCCCGGGAACCGGGCCGCTGTGAGTTGCACGGCGGCCGGCGCCGCTGTGCTGAACCCGAACGCGACGGCAGGGAACCGTCCGCCGTAGTCGAACGGATTGACGCGGATCTGCTGGAGCTGCCCGCCGAACTGCAGCTCGTGGCGGCCGTGGAGCCATGAGCCGGTGTCGCGGTACTGGAACGTGCGGGTGTCGCGTCCTTGCGGCTGGAACGTCGCCATCCGATTCGTGATGAATGGCACGGAGAAGATTGCATCGCTGAAGGCCTCGTTACTTTTGAAGGCCGTCGGCGCGAGGTTGCCTCCGCCCCGTACCTCGTTCGTCATGTTCGACCGTCGCCACTGCCAGGCCGCAACGTAGCGCTGGACCGTTGATGCCGTGAAGACGACCGGGCGCTCGTGGATCCCATCGAGATCGCCTCTGTCGTCCGTTTCGCGGAACCAGGAGTAGTTCACTTCGAAGCGGTGGCGCGGCGTCGCCTCGTAGTCGACGCGTCCGCCCCACCAATTCCGCTCGTTCAGATTGCGCTGCAGGAACCGGTACCCCGCCGTGTTGAGCCGTCGAGACTGAATGGAGTTGCCGACGTCGAAGTTATTCACGTTCGACGCCGCCGGAACCTTCATGAGGATGTCCCGTTGGACGATTGGGTCGAGCGGCAGCCCGGCGAGTTGCGTCACGTTGGCCGCGCGGATCTGACCGTCCGCCGCCACGTAGCGAAAAACGCCCTGCAGGAAATCGTCGGAGGCCGGGATGACGTTGTTCTGCGTGTCCTGGCTTCGCTGACGCAGGCCTTCGTAGTAGCCGAAGAAGAAGAAACGGTTCCGTACGATTGGCCCGCCGAACGCGCCGCCGAACTGCTTCCGACTGAGCTCGGGTCTAGGCAGACCGCTCCGTTTGTTGAAGAACGAGTTGCTCCCGCGAGTGTTGTTGCGATCGAATCCGAAGACATCTCCCCGGAAGCGATTGGTGCCGGACGGCGTGATCAGCTGCACCGTGGTCGCGCCGCCGGCGGCGTCCGCACCAGGGACCGCAGTCGTGATGGTGAACTCGCCGACTGTATCCGACGTGGGCCGGTTCGGGACGAAGTTGAGTGCATTCTCGCGGATGAAGTTGTCCTGAATGTTGATGCCGTCCTGAGTGATCTGCGTCCAGGTTGGCCGTCCGCCGTTGATGCCGGTGGCCGTGCGGTTCGGAATCCCGGGCACGCCCGCCTGTAGCCGGATCAGCTCGATGGGGTTCCGGTCTACGAGCGGTAAATCGACGATCTGACGCTGGACGACTGTCTGCGTCACTTCCGGCGTTGTCGTCTGCACGAGCGATCCGCCCGCGACTACATCGATTGTCTCAGCGAGCTGGCCGACCTCGAGCCGCGCGGTCAACGAGCGTTCAGCGCCGACGTTGACCTCGACCTGGGTGAACGTTGCGGTCTTGAAGCCGCCCAGAGTCATGGTGACGGTGTAGAGCCCCGGCTGCACCTGGGGAAACAGGAACCCGCCCCTCTCGGTCGTGATGGCCGTCTGCGTCTGGCCCGTGAGCTCGCTGGTGAGCGTGACGGTGACGCCAGGTAGCACGCCGCCGCTGTTGTCGAACACCGTGCCCGCAAGCCGGCCAAAGGATGCTTGTGCCGAGACCAGTGCGGACCAGAGGATCACGTTCGCGAGCGCCGCGATGACATGTTGGAAGGCCCGCATGTGTTCCTCCTGACGCTCGCCTCCGCCTACGCGACGGCGGGCCCGCCGAAGCGCGAGTGCGAAAAGGCGGCATTCTGGCGCTTGAGTTTAGTCCTGATGATCGTCGGGACTCCGGACAACGTTGGGCGCAACGCGACGCCACGCTTGAGCGAAGTGGGTGTTCCCTGGCGACCTCAACCGGCGGACACCATAGGACCTACGTCTTTAGGCTGCCCTTGCCGACAACCAGGGGAAAAAGTGAGGGAATTAGGGCAGGACCTTGCAATGAAGTACTACCATTTGACACGGTTCTGCGGGAAAATGCCGGTCTTAGTCCTTGTGCTAGTTCCGTAGCGCGTCAAGCAGGAGGTTTGTCGATGCGTACTCGAATTCCTGTCGCATTGGTCACGATCACGCTTGTCATGGTCGTCGGGTGGCGGGCGCCTGTGCTCGTTGCGCAAGGTGGCTCCGGCACGAAGGCGTTCGACGCGACCGTGGTCGATCCCCAGGCGGCTATCAAGGCAGCGGCCGCGGCGTTCAAGCTGGGCCAGCCTGACCCGAACTTCACTCCAAAGAAGACGCCGTGGGGCGATCCGGATGTCAGCGGCTATTACCTGGTGGCGACATACGCGCCGTTGCAGCGCCCCGAGCGGCTGAAGGACAAGGCGTTCTTCACCGAGGAGGAATCGATCGCCGAGCTCAAACGGGTGATCGAATCCGACTCCAAAGTCGATCCGAAAGACGTGCACTACGACTGGAAAGAGTACGGCATGGACGGGTGGCAGAGCCCGATCAGGCCAAGTAATCGCACGTCACTCATTGTCAAACCAGAGAACGGAAGGCTTCCTCCGCTGACGCCCGAAGCACAGAAGCGACGAGAGGAACGCGCAGCCGCTTTACGTGTGAGGAGTCAGGAGGTCGGTGTAAGGACTGTTCAGAGCTTCTACACGCGGTGCATCATGGGCAATGCCGGCGGCGCGCCGCTCGTGCGCGGCGGAAACCCCGACCCGGTATCGACCGTCGGCAGCGAGGCCGGAGTGACGGCCGAGATTCAGATCGTGCAATCGCCCGGATACGCGGTGATCATCACGGAATCGAATTACGATGCCCGGATCATTCCGTTGAGTCCACGTCCACACCTGCCGCAGAACGTGCGCACCTGGCTGGGAGATTCGCGCGGCCATTGGGAGGGGAACACCCTCGTCGTCGAGACGACGAACTTCAACGACAAGAAGCCAGGCGCGAACTATCAGGGATCCACCGAGAACATGAAGATGACCGAGCGCTTTACGCTCATCAATCAGGCCACGATCAAGTACGAATACACGATCGAGGATCCGCGCACGTGGACGCAACCGTGGTCGGCCGAAGCGCTCATCCCGCGCATCCCGCCGGGGCTCTATGAATTTGCGTGTCACGAACAGAACTACGGTCTGATGAACGTGGTCAAGGGCGCGCAAACTCGTGAGAAGGAATTGATTGATAAAGGACTGCCGATCGGACAGGCAAGCGGCGTCGGACAGGCAGGCCGCGGCGCCGGCGCCGGCGCCGCCGGCGGCGGCGAGAGGTAAACGGCGCGTAGCCGTTCCGCGCCTGAGGGGCGAACTCCAGGTCCGCCCTTCAGGCGCGCATCGTTTCACTCCTTCTCCATTCTCGTTCTCGCCAACGCGATGTCACGCGGATGTCACGCGCGATCTCCCACGCGTCAGCTGTCCGCGTGATCAGTTCGGTCGTCGTGGCGGCGTAAGATCGTGAATCCACATGCCACTTGACCGGACACATCGGGCGGGCGGATCGATCGAGGACTACTGCCGCGCGTGCAAGACCGACCGCACTCACACCGTGATCGTCGTGGACGAAGAGCGTCGTCCCGTGCGCGTGGCGTGCGACTTCTGCCGCAGCGAGCATAACTACCGCGGCGGGCCGAGGGTGGCGGCTTCCGGCGCGCCGTTGACCGCAGCACCCGTCACACGCGTGCGCCGCGCCGCGGCCGAGCCGTTTCCCATCGTGAGCGACCGAGAGAGGATTGCGCCCGCTATGACTGCCACGTCAGACGATCTCGAACTGCTGCTGCGGCGCATCATCCGCGAGGAGGCCGGCATCACGCCGGCGGTGCCCGCCGAGAAATGGCGCGGGGGCACTCTGACCCTCCGCCCCGGCGCAGAAGGGCAGGCGAAGAGCTGGCCGATCGAGACCTTCTTCCACAAGATTGTGATGGTGCGGAATCGCCTGCGCACGCTCGAGCAGCAGGTGAACGCATCGGATCTCACCGACGATGTGAAGGTGAAGCTGCAAAGCTACGTGAGCGGCTGCTACGGATCGCTGACCAGCTTCAACGTACTGTTTGCGGATGATGCGGATCAGTTCAAGGGGAGTGGCGGCGATCAGGACAAGTAGGATACCCGCCGCTCATTGAACGAGCGCCTGCCGTGTTAACCAGCCACCGTCCGGCGCCGTCGTCCGCGCCGCGGCGTTGCGGTGGCGCCCGCAGAGGGGATTGCGCGGATCCGTTCAGCGTGTGCGCGCTGCAAGGCCGCACCGTCGTTGAGGTAACGGAGCACCGCAGCCAATTCCTTCCCCGTGTATTTCTGAAGAAGTGTGCCGCCCTCGCGCGCGAGTGGTCCGTAGAGTGAGCCGATCGTACGCCGGGCCGCTTCGGTCAGCGCGACGCGTACGCTGCGCCGATCATCGCGATCCCATACCCGTGTGGCATACCCTGCTGCCTCCAGACGGTCGAGCGCTGTCGTCATCGCCCCTCGAGTGAGACCGGAGGCCTCGGCCAATTCACCCGCGGTCGCGCCGTCAGGCTGGCGCGCGAGCACGCTCAGACAGCGGAGGTCCGTGCGGATCAGTCGGAGCACGCGCGCCACTGCTTCGTCGATCTCGTCGGTGGCGTCCTGGAATGCCTGAACCGCGTCGCCGACGGCCGAGATCAGCGCAACCTTGCTATAGTTAGATTTTCTAACCATTCTATGGTCTAATCATATGCATGTCTGCTCACCACGACCGCGCACCGAAGCGCACCGGCGTCCCACGGGCGCTGATCGTCGGCGCCGGCATCTGCGGCCCGGCCACGGCCATGGCCCTGCAGCGTGCCGGCATCGACGCCCGCGTCTACGAGAAATATCCGTGGCAATCACAGGAGGTGGGATCGTATCTCACTCTGGCGACCAACGGCCTCGACGCGTTGCGCGCGATCCACGCCGCCGCCCCGGTACTCGCGGAGGCCTTCCCAACGCCCGACATCGTGTTCTCCAGCGGCACTGGTAAACGCCTGGGCGCCGTGCGAATAGGTCTCACACGGCCGGACGGTACCGTGAGCTGCACCATCAAACGCGCGCATCTCCAGCGAGTGCTCCACGACGAGGCTCGCCGACGCGGCGTGCCGATCGTGTTTGGGAAGGCGCTCGTGGCCGCCGTGCCAACTGCCAATGGCGTGCGAGCGACGTTCGACGATGGCGAAGCCGCGGAGGCCGACTTGCTGATCGGCTGCGACGGCGTTCACTCGGTCACGCGCCGGGTGATCGATCCCTCGGCTCCATCGCCACGATTCGTCGGCCTGCTGAACTTCGGAGGCTACACCGAGGGTGTGGCCGCTGCCCCCGCAGGACAATGGCGGATGATCTTCGGCAAGCGCGCGTTCTTTGCCTATACCACCGATCAAACCGGCGGTGCGGTCTGGTTCGCTAACGTGCCGCGCCACGCGTCAACTCCGGAGGAACGTGCGACCACGACTCCGGAACAGTGGAAGCGATGTCTACTGGATCTGTTTACGGACGATGTGGGCCCAGCCGCTTCGCTCATTGAGTCTGGCCGGCTCGAACTGGCCGCCGATAACACCCACGATCTGCCGACCGTACCGCGATGGTTCGCGGGTCCAATGATCGTCATCGGTGACGCCGCTCACGCCCCGTCCCCGTCATCAGGTCAAGGCGCCTCGATGGCCTTCGAAGATGCCGTGGTTCTCGCGCAGTGCTTGCGGGACTCCCACGACAGCCAAAGCGCGTTCGCCGCCTTCGAGCGCCTTCGCCGCCGCCGCGTAGAGCGCATCGTCGCTCAAGGCGCCCGCACCAGCTCCAGCAAAGCCGCCGGCCCGCTCGGACGCGTCCTGCGGGATCTGATGATGCCGTTCGTGTTCAAACACCTGGTCACGCCCGCATCGCTGGAGTGGATGTACGGCCACCACCTCACATGGGAAGCGAGGCCGGCCTAGCTTGATTGGGGGGGCGACGGATGCTTCAGACTGAGTGCGTCGACGGGCTGTCGAATTCCCGTCGACGCTGCTCAGGCTACTGGAGTTCGATCAAGGGCGGCCTACCTGGGCCGAGTTCCCTTCAGCGCGAAGCCGCGGCAGGCCTGGCGAATTTCGAGTCATCGACCGCAGCGGCGCGGACGGCCTGCATCGCATACGTGAACTCGCGATTCCGTACCTGCGAGATCACCCAGGAGTACGGGACCTTTCTCCCGCCCACGTCCCGGTAGTCGCGGTACTCGATCTGCGTTGGATAGGGGCCGACGAAGGTGTCCATGTAGTACACCAGTCGAGCGAGCATCCCGTTTTCCTTCTCGAAATACGCTTTGACCCTGGGCAGATTCTTTGTGTGCCCCGATACGACGTACACCTCGGCGCCGTTGATCACCTCCGGCCGCTCCATCTTCGCGTCGAGCAGCAGTTGTTTGAGCTGGGCCGGAAGGTTGAAAGCGTCGTCAAGCATCAGCGCATCGAGTTCGGCCTTGCGGAGGTCACGCGGCGCGGCGTTGCCGGCCTTCGCCCACCCACCAGTCGGGCCATACGCGAGCAGGTTGTCGTTTTGCCCCGCCTTCGTCACGGTCAGCTCGAGTCCTGGCTTCGAGGAAATCTCGATCTGCTGGCCGGGGAAGGGACGCCCGATCCGAAGCTGGGTGACGGTCCCGACAGCCGTGAGACTCGGAGTTTTCTGTACGGCGGCCGCTCCGCCGACAGCAGCGAAGTACTTGTCGAGAACCTGGGTCGCACTGACAGCGGGAACCGCTGGACGCGAAGGCCGGCTCGGGAGGTAATCCTCGCCCAGTGCCGGTGGCAGTTCCTCGCCAGTCACATGCGGTACCCCGATGGGCGTGCTGCGTCCCATGTGGCAGGTGTAGCAGGTGACCTGGTGACGCCCCCCGAACGAGGTCTTGTTGATCGAATTCACCATTTCGATCATCCGCCGCGCAACCTCTTTCTGTGGCTTGGAGTCGATGTCACGCTTCGCGGCGTCATCGTCGTGGCAGTACGGGCAGCCGACCCCGAGAGCGGCTTCAAAGAACACCATCGTCGGGTTCAACCCCTCCGCGGGCTCGCCCTTGAAAGACTTGATGTTCTTGAAGACGTCTTCCATCTTGGCGTCACTGCCTGCGGCGGCACCCTGGGCGCTGACCGGCTTCTGACTGTGACGCCAACGGCCAGGGAGAAGATAATTGCAGCGACCGCCAGCATCGTGCCCGTCGACCGCTTAGGAATCAGATTCATTGTTTGCCTCCTGCTTCTTCTTCGCCAACTCACACGATGTTTAACGCCCTGCCTCGAGCGGGGCTCAGCTCCAATCCACCGACGGGACGCATCCTACACCTGACACCGCCGGTCGCGCCCATGATTTTTCTTTACTATCGACCAACCATCGAGGTGGCACCAGGCAGGGTTGGAAACACCGGCCTTGCAAGGTAACGGTGTTACCATCCGCGTTTCGAGGGGGGGAGGGCACCATGAGCGGGTCGAGCCGGCCTTGGTTTCGCGGGCCCGTCACGGGCGCGGCGCTGCTGGCAGCGCTGGTGTGGCAGGCTTGGCCAGTGCCCGCCGCGAAGGCGCAGGCGGGGGCAACGACGGCCGTTATCCCTGATCTGACGGGGATTTGGGACGGGAGGGTGTCCGTGCGCCCGCCCAACGGCGAGACAGTTCCGTGGGCAAAGACGGTCGCGCCCGGCAAGACGCTACCCGACGGGACCAAAGCCGATGCCAGCTACGTGTCCAACTTTCCCGACGTCAACGAGCGGGCTCAGGCCTACATGAAAGTCTTTGACGAGGGGCTGTCGCCGAAGTACGACTGCCAGCCGTCCACGCCGCCCGCGCTCGAGTACGACCCGTATTTCATGGAAATCGTCCAGTGGCCCGACCGGGTGCTGTTGCGGTACGAGAAGGACGACCAGCTGCGGACTGTCTGGCTCGACGGCCGCGAGCCGACCGTGCACGACTACGGGATTCAGGGCATTTCCATCGGCCGCTACGAGGGCAACTCGCTCATCGTGGTCACCACTCACTACCTGTTCGACGTCACCGGTTTCGACGACTACAACGGGATACCGTCGTCGCAATTGAAAAAGGTCACCGAGCGCTACTGGCGCGAGGGTAACGAGCTCAAGGCGACGGTGACCGTCGAGGATCCGCTGTTCCTGCGGAAGCCGGCGTCCTATACGACCCGGTGGCTCCCGGCACCCAAGGGCTATAAGCTGCTGCCGTTCGAGTGCGACCCGGAGACTGCGCGCCTCTCGGTCCAGTTCATTCCTTCCAGGTATAAGTGAGGGTATCGATGACTCGACGTTCGAGCCAACTCGCGGCAGTGGTGATCGTGATGGGGCTCGCGCCAGCTCCGCGCGTCCAAGCGCATCACTCGTCTGCGGCGGCCTATGACTCCAGCAAGACGGTCGAGGCGCAGGGGATCGTTACGCAGGTCCTCCTGAAGAATCCACACACGTTCATCTTTCTCGAGTCCACTGACGAGACCGGTCAGAAAGTCCAGTGGCAGATCGAGATGCAGGCGGCAGCGACATTGTTCAGTCAGGGATGGACCAGGGAGACGGTCAAGGTTGGCACGGTGATCAAGGTAGCCGGGATTCCGTCTCGCGCTTCCGGGTCGCACGGGATCACCAACGCGCGGTTGGCCTTGCCCGACGGTACGCCGATTGGCCGCGCCACGGCCGAAAACTAGTGGCCTGTCCGTGTCAGTTGTGCAGCGGATTTCGGCGCGCGGCGCCCGGATGGCAAGGCGCGACGACCGAGGATACCGGGAGTATCTGACGGAGGAGCAACGCAGCCAGTCGGGATGCCCCGCCCGAAAGGCGCTGTACAACTGACGCGGACAGGCCACTAGCGTGAGCTGGCGCTGGCGTGGGATCGCGTGTCTTCTCCAGCGGCTGCGAGGAAGCGTTCGCCATCATTCTGTAGCTGATTGCGATTTTCCTCATCGCTCAGAACGTCACGCGGAAGCCAAACTGCATCGTACGGTTCTCACCCGATGTCCGCTGCAGGTACTGCGGGCTGCTCTCCTGCGTCGTGATGGTCCAGTTCGGGCGGTTGAACAGATTGAAAGCTTCGAGCATCGCGTCCACCGACACGCGGCGAGGGAGGGAAATGCGCTGCTGAAGCCGCAGACTGGTGCGATGGCGGGGAGGCTGCGTGAACCCGTTGCGCGGAACGATCGTCCCGTCGGGACGCAGCCGCGCCGCCTCGGACCCTCCCGCTCCAACGAGGCGCAGGTCGCCGCCGTATGACGTCTGCGCACGCTGTCCGATGCCGGTGTAGTGGATGCCGCTGATCTGGAAACCGTGGCCCACCTGCCAGATCCCGTTGAACACCATCCGATGCCGCTGATCGCTCGAATCGAATCCCCATTCGCCGGCCAGATCCGGAGCCAGCGTGGACGTCGCGAGCACGGGCGTCGCGCCGGTCACGCCTCGCAGCGGTGCGCCAACGCCGGTCCACAGGCCACTGAGGGTGTAGGTGGCCGAGGCCTGCCAGTTGTTGCTCATGCGCCTGGTCAGGGCCGTCTGCAGTGCGTGGTACGCCGACTTGCCCATGAAGGGGGTCATCGCGACGATGCCAAACTGGGGATACGGCAGGAGCGCGCGTCCGGCGCCCGTGCTCACGTACGGAGTGTTCGCGCCCGTCGTCGGGTTGTAATCGAGGTTCACGTTCCCTTGGATCCATTTCTCATTGCGCCCGCGGCTGAACACGTAGTCCGCTTCAACCGCCGTCACCGGGCCCAGCTGCCGCTGGAATCCCACAGTGCTCTGCCACGTGTGGGGCATGTGGTACGCGCCTTCCGGCGGCATCATTTCCCCGGCACCGCGGAGAAGGCAGGGTGCGGTCCCGCTGAACGCACGAGCCTGCCAGGCGGCAAAGTTGGCCGCCTGCTGGGGCGCGGAACAGAACCGAGTCAGCGCCTGCTCGAAGGTCGGTGGCGGTCCGTTAAACGGGTTGGCCGCGAAATCGGGCCGGCCATCGTTGGCGACTTCGATCAGCGCAACGGTCTTGGTTTCCGCAGGGAACGTCGTCTGGATAATCTCCGCGTAGTACTTCCCGACCCCTCCGCGGAGGACAGTGCGGTCATTGACTTGATAGGCAAACCCGACGCGCGGTTGGATATTGTTCAATTCCTGGGCCCGGCCCTTCTCCATGAACGGGAGGAATTCCTCGTCATTGGAAAACGCGTTCCACAAGAGGTCGTATCGAATCCCAAGGTTCAGCGTCAGCTTGTTCGTCGCGTGCCAGTCGTTCTGCGCCCACGCCGAGTAATTGGGAATGCGAACCGGTGTGCGGCGGCTGAGGTGAATGCCGAGGGTGTATCGCCTCGTGATCGACGAGAGGGCCGCCAGGTTCCAGGTGTCGGCGTTGAAGGCATCGGGGAAGATGTCTTCGACGTTGGCGGGGATCGGCCCGTTACGGGCATCGATCGCGCCCATGCACTGCGTGCAGTTATGCGTGTAGTGCTGATGGAAGAGGAACTCGCCTCCGAGTTTCAGATCGTGGCGGCCTCCCGCGTCATAGGAGAACGTGAGGTTGTCCTTCACGTTGTACAGGTTCTGAACGCGGTGACGAGGATACGCGGCGTTGCCGGTGATGTTGAACCCTGTCAGCTGAATGCGCGGCGACCCGGTCGTGACCTGTCCAAACGGTCCGCCTTGCGCCATCCAGTGACGTGACCAGGTGGTGAGGTTCTCATTGCCGAACAGATAGCTCGAGTAGCCGACAGTCACTTCGTTGAGGGTGCGGTTGCTCAGCACGTTGGTCAGCTGCACCGACAGGCCGTCATTGTTCACATAGGTCGTGGACGTGGCCGCCGGGTGCTGGTTGTTGCCGGCGCCGAACGGCTGAAACTGGGTGTTCTTGTCGCCCTTCACCATCAGGCGCGTCGCAGGAGACACTTGATAGTCGAGGCGAAGGCCGCCGTGCTTGACTGATGACGCGCCCTCGAGGGTGACGTTGAAGCGCGGGAACGGAGTATTCCACGTCTCTTCCTTTGGCTCGCGTTCGTATTCGTGATACGCGAAGAAGTGCAGCTTGTCCCGTCGAATGGGCCCGCCGAAGGTCGACGCGAATTGCTGATTCTTCAACTTCTGCACTGTCCCCAGGACGGGATTGGCGGCGTTGAGCCTGCTGTCGCGAAAGTTCCCCCGGAACGTTCCCGCGAACCTGTTCGTGCCCGATTTGGTCACCAGGTTGACCTGGACGCCCTGCGAACGGCCCTGGGTCGCGTCGAAGCGGTTCGAAATGAACTGAAGCTCGCCGATCATCTCCTGGCTGAACGTCGGCTGGCCGCCGCCACCCATGGTGTTCGTGACCTGCTGGCCATCGACGTTCGTCTGGTACTCGCGCACCTCTCCGCCGTTTCTCGCCGGCAGCGGCGATTCCCCCGTCGTCGACGTCGTGCGGCTCCCCGGTGCCAACAGCAGCAGCGCCATCCAGTTCCGCCCTCGACGGGCATCTCCTGCACTTGCTGCGGATCGATGTTGCCGCCCAGACTCGATGTCGCGACGCTCAGAAGCGGGGCTTCGCCGGTCACGGTTACGGTTTCCTGCAGCGTCGAAGGTGCCATCTGCACGTTCACGGTGACTGTTTGTCCGAGCAGGAGTTGAACGCCCGGCCGGCTTGCTGTGCTGAAGCCCGCGAGCTCTGCAGTGATTTGGAAACCACCGACACGGACGGGCATGCGATAGATGCCGCGTTCGTCAGTCACGGCCTCGAAACGGTTCCCTGTGGCCTCGAGGAGTGCAGATACCGTCACCCCTGGTAGTACCCCGCCTGTGGAGTCTGTAATCGTGCCCGTCAGTACCGCTTCCTGCGCGTACCCGGTGACGGGCATTGCCATGATCGCGGCGATGGGAAGCAGACGCCGGAGAAACGTCATCTCGGCCCCCTTTTCGATGGGTCGCGTCAAAAGGATCCGGTTTGTGGGGAATATTCCGGGCGGAGGTTACCACGTCCGACTCAGGCCTTGCTGCGAGGTCAGGACGTCTTCGGCCGCGCGAGTGGTTCGTACGCGCTTGGTGCAACCGGCGAGTCACTCACGTCAGCGACCAAAGACCAGCCGATCGCTGACCAGGAAGTTCACGATCGATGCGAGGGCGACCGCGACGACGTTGGCGGCCACCACCGGGAGCCCGGTCAGGGTCATCACCAGCGTCGTGGCACCGACGTTGGTGACAACCGACAGGGCGCCGGTCGACAGATGGAATGACAGCCAGCGTCTTAGACGCCCCTTACGTGGCTGGTTCGGCCAGGTGAAGTGCTCGTGCCAAACAAAGTTGTGCGACACCGCGACCATCACGGCGACCGCCACGGCGACGCTCGTCGTCAGACCGGCACAGCGCACCAGCAGCGAGAGCGTCACAATCTGGAGCACGAAGCCGGCCACGCCGACGGCGTTGAAGCGGACCCACCGCATGCGCGGCGTCACAAGACGCCGTCTTTCCTCGCCGCGGCCGCGGGCGCGTATGTCTGGCGGATGTTCTCGAGCGTGCGGTCAATCGACTCGCGCGCGATGCGGGCTTCGGTGGCAGACACGTACGCGTCCCAGGCTCTCACAGTCGACGGCTGCACTGTGGCAGCGGTCACGCTGGCCGACACCATGAACGCGACCGCAAGCAGAAATCTCACGCTGTTCTCCTTTCGGAGGCCTTGGGCAGCGGCTCCGCCTGGTACAGGGCCACGGTGGTGCGGGCCGTCGACATGATGAGCGACACGGTCAGGCCGATTGCGGCCACGGCACCGCCGACGTCGAAGAGCAGGAAGGGACCGAAGCCGAAAGGACTCACCGTGGGCCTGGAGAACAAGAGCAGCGTGCCGATGGCAAGGATGATGCGCAGCTCGGTAGGGCCGACGCGCAGGAACGACATGCGGAACTGCCCGTTGACCGCGGTAGCGAGGAACACTTCGGCAGACACGAGCAAGTAGGCCGCGAGCAGCGTCAGTCCGACGATCGGGTTGATGAACCCGGACAGCGACATACCGCCGACGAGCAGGCTGAAGCCGGTGACATCGAGCACATGGTCGACATAGAAACCGTAGCGCGGGCGCTCGTGCTTGCGTACGCGCGCGACGGTTCCGTCAAGGCTGTCGCCGAACCAGTTGAGGGCCAGCGCGACGACGACGAGACCGAGGGCCGGGAGCCAGTATCGAGACGCCCAGAACGCCGCTCCTGCGCCGGCCATCGAGAAGAGCGCCAGCAGCGTCAGATGGTCAGAGTTCAGCCAGCGCGGTAGCCGCTGGGCCATCCAAATGAGTGCTCGCTTCTCGGCGGCGGCGAGAACGCCGGTGTTGACGCGCGTGTGGCTGTGAGCCTGGACTGTCATGTTTCCTCCTCGGGCCGCATGCGCCAATCCTCTCCGGATGCCGTGCGCCCACAGGGGAATGTGCCAACGGGACAGGAAGTGGCTCACGAGGCTGGTTTTCCTGGCATGCGCGGAAAAGTCGTATCATCTGTGCGTCTTTTGACGGAGGGATGTATGAGGCGACAGATTGTCCTTGGCGGCGTGCTTCTGTTCGGTGTCCTTTCACTGACCGCGTCGGCCCTTCAACAGCCCCCGAGACCGGCGGCGTCAGCCATCGAGGTCGAGAAACTCACAGACAACCTGTACGTCCTCAAGGCGCTCACCGCCGGCGGCGGCGGTAACACGTCGGTGCTCGTCACCGCGAACGGCGTCGTGGTAATCGACACAAAGAATCCCGGTTGGGGCCAACCGCTGCTCGAGAAGATCAAGACGCTCACCCCCAAGCCGGTGACGATGATCATCAACACACACACGCATGGCGACCACGTGAGCGGCAACGTTGAATTCCCCGCCACCGTCGAAGTCGTCGCTCACGAGAACACAAAGGCCAACATGGGGGCGATGCGGCCGGCCTCATTCGTGGCCCAGCCGCCCGGTGGCCCGGCGCCGAACATCTTCACGCAGCACAACGGTACCGGAATGGCCAAGCGGACCTTCAAGGACACGATGACGATTGGCAGCGGCGCCGATCGGATCGATCTCTACTACTTTGGGCGTGCGCATACCAACGGCGACGCCATGGTCTTCTTTCCGTCGGCGCGCGTCCTCCACATGGCAGATGTGTTTGCGAACAAGGGCTTGCCCGGCATGGATTCCAACAATGGCGGTACCGGAGTCGGCTACGCGGACACCCTGACGAAGGCGGCGGACTTCGCGGACAAGAACAACGTCGAGAAGATCATCAACGGGCACAATGCCGCTACGACAACGCGCGCCGACCTCCGGGAGTTCATCCAGTACGTGCGCGACTTTGTGAAGGCTGCGCAGGATGGGAAGAAGAGCGGCAAGAGCGTGGACGAAGTCGCGAAGGCCTGGCAGACGCCGGCGAAATACGTGGGATACGAAGCGATGCCGGTCCCCGTTCGCGTGCGCGCGAACGTCGACTTGATCTTCAAGGAAACGAATTGAGCGCATCCCGCCCATCGGGCGGGTCGACGACCAACGACGGATCTCTCGTCAGTTTCCGGTCCCTCGAGCTGGTGAGGGCGCGAGGACCTGTGCCCCGGTCTGGACCCTGTAGAGTTGGCTCTCGTTTGGAACCAGGAACACGGCATTCTCGGGAGCCGATGAAACAGACACTTCGGATCACAGCGCTGGTCCTGCTGCTTGGCAGCGCGTGTGCGCGGGAGCAGAGTCCACGCCCTGATTTCCAGGGGATGTGGAGCGATCCACCATCCACCGCCGTGGATGCCTTCTGCTTTGTTGGCTGCACCGATAGTGGAATCGCTAACCTGAATGCGCTTCTGGACGATGCCGCCAACGACAATCGCCCGTACGATGCGCTAGTCACACAAGCGCTCCATTTTCAACTCGAGCAATACGTGCGTCCTCGGTTGACGACCGCTGCTCTGGAAACGTTTCCGCTTGATCCGGCAGATGATCCCGGATTCCTCACGTGTGAGCCCTGGGGTTTTGCCCGCCAGATATTCGCGCCGCACCAGATGGACATACGGCAGTTCGACGACCGGATCGACATCCGATACGGGGAGTGGGATGCTCAACGCACGGTCTATATGGATGACCGATCGCGTCCCGGCAATCAACCCGCAAGCCCAATGGGATATTCGGTGGGGCACTATGAGGGCAACACGCTTGTCGTGGAGACCTCTGGCGTGAGCCGCAATATCACGTTCTGGTTCGCCCACAGCGATCAACTGAGAGCGGTCGAGCGCTACACCCGTTCGACTGATGGAAAGCGTCTCGAGGTAGTCGTGACCATCGAGGATCCGTGGAGCTTACGGCAGCCCGTTCAGGTAAAGAAGGCGTGGGGTTGGGCACCGACTGAACAGATTTTCCCGTATGTGAATTGCGAGAAGCCCAGTGAGTTTCGCAAAGGAACGAGCCGGCCATGACACTTCGTTACACGCTCCTTCTAATCGTACTCATGTCCCTACTCGTAAGGCGCGAAACCACCGCTCACCATGCGTTCTCACCTGTCTATGATGAAGCGCGGACGGTGACGATCAAAGGCACCGTGACCGAGTTCAGGCTGGTCAACCCGCACGCGACGATAAACGTTGACGTCGTGGATCAGGCGGGAAAGCACGTCATGTGGACGGTTGAAATGGCGGGTGTGCTGAGTCTGTCCAGACACGGCTGGACGCCGCGCACCGTTTCGGCAGGCGAGTCAATTACCGTGACAGGAAATCCTACCCACACCGGTTCCCCGAGAATTTTCTTTACGCGGATCCTGCTGGCAGACGGCACAGAGCACATTTCTCCGGGCACGGGGGATGTGGGTGCCATTGAAGAGCAGCGCCGCCAGCGCGCACGCCAGAGAAATCAACAGAAGTAGTCGGAGGCGGTGTCAGAACGTTGCCGCAGCGACACGTGGGACCTGAACGTGACGCATAGCGGCGAGCTCATGCACCCCGCGCTCGATCAGCTGCCGCACCTGTCCACTGTTTCGGAATTCAGACACGAGCGCGCGCCGAGTGCTGGTGTATGCCTGGTCCATCGCATATGCCAGCACCGTCTCCATCACCAGGCCCTCTTCCGTGTTCGTCTCTCTGAAACGACGTTTGAAGTCCGTCAGGACAGGCGCGAAGGCCGGATCGTCCCACCGTTCAGGACCGGCGTCGAGGTGCATGAAGTCATCAAGAACGGCAACATATGACGGGGTGGGCGGCAGACGCCAGAACGCTACGTCAGCACCAAACTCGCTGACGTAGTACGGAAGGTAGAGGGTGGCGTGCGCAGGGACCCGGTCGACGAGTGCCGGATTAAACCGTCGGACCTCGTCCGCAGGTAGACGCGTTCGCTTGATGATCTCGGCGAGCGAAATCGCGCGCGGCGCGCGCATCGCGTGGATCGACAGCTGCGGCGTCGACGCGATCAGGTTTCTGACGTTGAACGTATTGCCGAAGACCATCTCCGCATAGAGATACGAGCGCGGGCCGTAGCTCCGATAAACGTCTTCGTATTCCCTGCCGGGGAGGGCGCGCAGGTCGCGGGCCAGCTTCGAGCCCAGAAGATACCGGGCACGCACATCCTCCGCGCCAAGGCGCTCGCCGTTGATCAGCACGCGCCCGACATTGGTGCCGCCGGCGTTGTGCTCGGACAACGCGGGGATGAACGATCCGTACTTGGTGGCGAGCACGGACAAGTACGCGGCGCAGTAGGGAGCCTGCGTCGTCTGGTTCCGTCCCTCGATGGGCGTCGGTGAGAAGTAGTTCAGGCGCTTCCAGTTCTTCTGAAGCCACTGGCAGAACCCGACGGCGTCAGCTTCCGAGCGCCTCGTGCCGCTCAGTCCCGATTCGAAAATGACCTGGGCGAGACCGATATCCGCAGGTACGCCGAACCGCTCGTAGATCGCGCCCCACTCGGCGAGAAAGGGTCCGTAGCTTCGAGCGTTTTTCAGCAGCGCGTCTCCGCGCGTCGAGTTGTGCAGCACCGGCCCCGCGGCGCTCTCCAAGAGCAGCGCCATCTGTTCTCGCCGTTCACTCAGTTTGCGAGCGAGCCCGGCGTGGCCCGTCCATTCCCCTTTTGCGGGAAAGGTCGCGAGGAGCTGTCCGTTCATTGCGCTGCCAAACGCGATCGAGCCGTCGGGAATGGTGAAGACGTGCCGCCAGAACGCGTAGCCTGGCCTGAAGGTCTGCATGGCGGCGAAGTCGGCGTGTCGGCGCGCCTCGACGGGGTTGTCCGCTGTGTCCGGCGCCACAGCGGCTGCCTCCGCGCTGGCTCGGCGCATGACGACGTTCAATGCGGCCAATGAAATCGCAACGACGAGCGCGGCAAGCGCCAGAATGGCTTTCGTTCCGATCGGGCGTGTTCGGACGATGTGTCTTGGCATTGCGATTCAGGTCCGCCGCGCGCAACGCCGCGCGGCCATGGCAGCAACGATTGGGAGGTGAAGGCTGTTCTATGACACCGGTCGCGCGAAGACCTGCACGTAATAGGGGCGGCGCGCTCGGTCAATCGCGTAGCCGGCGCCCATCTCAGTGAAGTCCGGGTTGAGGATGTTCGTACGATGACCGCGTGAGTGCATCCAGCTGTCCAGTACCTCCTTGGCGTTCGACTGTCCCAGCGCCACGTTCTCCCCGTACGCCTGCCAGCGATAGTCCCCTGCCGCCAGTCGATCCCCGGCGCTTGGATAGGCTGCGTTCGGCAGGACGTGGGCCAGTTGGCCCGCACGCGCCATCTGCTCCGCTTGGATTTGCGCCGCATGCATCAAGCGCGCGTTCGCGCGCAACGATGCGCGCTTATTCCGGGTCCGTTCGACATTTGTCAGATCGACAACTTCAGTGGTGACTCTGGAAGCGACGGCCGGGCGCGCCCCCAACGGCGCTCCCGATTGGGCGTGGGTTGAACAGAGGCTGACCACGCCGATCATCATCGCCACGCCAAGACGTTGCTGTTGACGAACCATGCGGCGGAATCTGCAATCCATGCGCCCCGCGCAACTGTGTGAAGATCCGGCCCTCAACGCGGGAATCTCGATGGGATCTCAAAATCTGGATCAAGCGCGGTGACGACTTTGAACCTCGGATCCGGAAATTGCCGTACGCGCGCACACGTCCCACTCATCTCGATTGAACGAAACAGGCGAAGTGCGTCGGTTTACTGTTTCGATCTATGCACGTCGATACTTGACGTTGCGTTCAGACCGTAAGTCAGTGACGCCGTGAGGTTTGCTCCCGATCCATGAACGGCTGACATGGCAGCGGAATTGCCGTTCCCGCGTGCCCAGACGCGGCAGCACCATAGCTGCGGAAGAATCGGGTGAAGGGGTTCAGTGAGTCATCGCGTAAAGCAGCACGTTCATCGCGACCTGGTAGCCCTCCACGGAGAAGCTGTAGAAGTATTGAGGCTCCTCGCCCTCCCGTTCCCAGGAGTCGCTGATATCCGTGTTGTGCGTCATCAGGACCATGACGCGGCCCTTGCTGTCGGCGATCGCGCGCGCGTGCACTTGCGCGCTGTCGGCGCCGCGCTCCGATGTGCCGCCTCCGCTCCCACGCCAGAAACCGATGCCGGGGATCTGTGGCATCCTTCGAAGGTCGAACATGGTGTGGAAGATCGGATGCTCCATCGGTAGATCGACGATCGTAAACTCGCTCGGAGGCAACACTTTTCGAATCTGACCGGCCCACGTGTCCCAGGCGTACGAACCCCAGAAGTCGTCCACCCAGAGAAATCCACCCTTTAGTAAATAGATCTTGAGCCGCGCGGCATCCTCATCATTGAAAAGGAGGCTGCCCACCGCCTGCATGATGATGACGGGGCACTTGAAGAGCTCGTCGTCCGTCAGTCGGACGATGAGGTGTTGCGGCCGCCCTGTGGCGTCGAAGCCGACCGATATCTTCGTGAGCTCGGCGAGTCGAATCGAGAGGTCGATGTCCGCAAGCGGATAGTCCGTCAGCCAGCTCCCGCCGTCGCCGGTGGGGTTGCGCCGGTACATCGCGCGGCAGTAGTGGAAGCGTCCTTTGAAGCTGTCCGGGCGTGCCATGTGCGCCGTGATGCTGGCGTCTCCGCCTCGCCCAAATTGTGCCCACGCGAGGCTGGCAAGGAGCAGTGCGGCTGCCGCGATGGCCGTGACGGCGAAGAATCTCATCTGAATCAGTCTACTGAATCAGTCTACCCTCTCGCCGGTGGATGCCCCGTCGTCGGTAATCGCTTGACCGCGTGAGCAGCGACCCTCAGACTCCTGCGATGTCGATCATGGAACCGCGAGGCGAACAGGGGCTTGTACGGGCGATCGGTGTGCGCGGGCTGACAGCGAACATCGTCAACACGACCATCGGCGCCGGCATCTTCGTCCTGCCTGCGCTGGTCGTCCGAGATCTCGGCTCCGCGGCGCCCCTCGCCTATCTCGCATGCGGGCTCGCGATGACCTTCGTGGTCGCATCGTTCGCGATGGCCGGCAGCCGTGTCTCACTCACGGGCGGCATCTACGCTTACGTCGAGGTCGCGTTCGGTCCGCTCATCGGCTTCCTGACCGGCTTTCTCGTGTGGCTGGCCTGCCTCATGGCGGCGGCGTCGGTCGCCAGCGCCCTCGCGGCCTCGGTCGCCCTCGCCGTGCCGGTCTTCGACATACCGGTGCTCAGGGCCCTCGGCCTTGGCATCGTGTTCGCGACGCTTGCGTCGGTCAATGTGCGTGGCGTTGCGATGGGCACGCGCCTGGTCGAAATCGTCACCGTGTCGAAGCTGCTGCCGCTCCTGCTGCTCACAGCGGTCGGGCTTCTGTGGGTGAGACCCGAGCATCTCGCGATCGAGTGGGCGGCGCCGGACCGGATCGGCACCGCGTCGCTCACATTGATTTTCGCGTTCGTGGGCATCGAGGTCGCCCTCGTGCCGAGCGGTGAGATCCGCGACCCCGCCCGCACCGTGCCACGAGCGGTGTTTCTGGCGCTCGGTTTCACGACGCTGCTCTATCTGCTCCTGCAGCTCGTCGCCCACGCCGTGCTGGGTCCGGCGCTCGGCTCGTTTGTCGATGCACCGCTCGCCGAGGTCGCGTCCCGCGTGCTGGGGCCCCTGGGCAGGATCCTGATCCTGGTTGGCGGCGGCATCTCGATGCTCGGGTTCCTGAGCAGCGATGCCCTTGGCACGCCCCGTAGCCTCTACGCGTTCGCCCGAGACGGGCTGTTGCCCGCTCCGCTCGCCCAGCTGCATCCACGGTTTCATACGCCGTGGCTAGCCATCCTCGTGCACGCCGGTCTCGCGTGGGCGCTCGCGTCACTCGGCAGCTTCGGGGTATTCGCGTTGCTGTCCAATGTTGCCCTGCTCTGGAGCTATCTACTGTGCTGCTTGGCGGCGATCGAACTGCGGCGCCGCAACGTGCAGACGGGTGGGCGTCCCTTTGTGCTGCCAGGTGGGCCGCTCGTGCCGGTGTTGGCCTGCGTGGTGTTACTGTGGCTGCTTTCACACGCCACCGCTCAGGAGTTTGCGGTGACTGGGGGTGCCGTAGTGGTGGCAGCGCTCCTCTTCGCGTGGCGGAGCATGCGGACGCGGGCGCCGCTGGTCGGCCCCGTCTGAGAGACAGGCGGTCTGGTCATCGAATCGGCGTTAGCGAGCGATGCGTACGTACTATTCCTGAACGGCTGCTCGACGGGAGACGAGGACTGGGTTCCACGTCCTCGCCGTATTCGGTACAATCCGCGCGTTCTTTCATCAAGAAGTGGCACTTGAACCTGGTGGTCGCCTCGGCCCGTACGAGATAGTCGCAGCCATCGGCGCCGGCGGGATGGGCGAAGTGTATCGAGCCAGGTCGGCGTCACCAGCGCCGGGCGCGAGGAACTCCTGTTGAGCGCAGCCGGCGTTCCGTATCCGACTGACTGGTCGCGCGATGGCCGTTACATCGCCTTCACTCGGGCAAACGGTGCGACTGGCAATGACGTGGAGATTCTGCCGCTTGAAGGGGATCGAAAACCCTTTCCCTTCGTCAGTGGCCCGTTTACTCATTACGGGGCTGTATTCGCGCCGGACGGGCGATGGGTTGCTTATACGAGCGTGGATGCAGCCGCGGGAGGGCAGATATTCGTGCAGCCCTTTCCAGCCACTGGAGGTCAATACCAGGTTTCGCGGAACGGCGGCACGCAGCCGATGTGGCGTGGTGACGGCAAGGAGCTTTTCTTTCTGACTGCCGACGGCCAGATGATGGCTGTTGCGGTCAACACAGGCAGTCAATTCGAGATCGGCAATCCAGAACCGCTGTTCCAGACCGGCATCAGTCCCGGCACCGGCGGGAATCGACAATACGCGGTGACCAAGGATGGACAACGCTTTCTGATCAACGCGGGGCTCGGCGGTACCATCCAAACCGTATTGACAGTTGTGACCGACTGGCGCGCGCCGGCGGCACAATGATGCCCTCGCGACTCTATCTCCGGGCCGCGTAGACGGGTGGCCCCGACGACGCTCGTACCAGATCCGGCGCGATGCGCTCGCCCCATCGGCTTGACTCACCTCGTTGCTGCGGTATAGCGTGCGCCGCAATCCGGAGGTATCGGAATGACCGAACGCATCACCACCGTCAGACCGCGGCTGATGCGCGTCGCCGCATTCGTCGCGGTCGTATGGGCCGCTTCTGCATCCGTGGCGGCCGCTGCCCCATGCGAGGAGCTCACGCGTCTCACTTTGGCGGCTGCAACAGTGACGTCGGCGCAGCCCGTTGCCGCGGGCGCATTCGTACCGCCCGGTGGCGCGGGCCGTGGAGGCGCCGCGGCGCTCGAGCCGTACCGGAAGCTCCCGGCGTTCTGCCGCGCGTTGCTGACGCTCCGCCCAAGCAACGACTCCGATATCAAGGTCGAAGTCTGGCTGCCCGCAAGCGGATGGAACGGCCGGTTCGAAGCTGTCGGCCAGGGAGGCATGGCGGGCACCATTCCGTACGCGCTGCTCGCACAGGCCCTATCCGAGGGCTACGCAACCTCGGGCACCGACACGGGTCACGTCGGCAACAACGCCAACTTCATGCCCGAGCATCCTGAAAAACTCGTTGATTTCGCGTATCGCGCGGTTCACGAGATGGCGGTCAACGGCAAGTCGGTCGTGCGCGCGTACTACGAACGGCCGGCGCAGCGGGCGTACTTCAACGGATGTTCCGGCGGCGGCCGCCACGCGATCACGAGCGCGCAGCGTTACCCCGCCGACTTCGATGGCATTGTGGCCGGCGCTGCATCGTGGAACTCGCAGCGGATGGATGCGGCGCGTATCGCGATTAACCGGCTCGTCAATCGCGCGTCTACCAGCGGCATTCCTTCGTCAAAATATCCGTTCATTCACAACGCCGTGCTGCAGGCGTGCGATGCCCTCGATGGCGTGAAGGACGGCGTGCTCGAGAACCCGACGAAGTGCACGTTCGACTACGCGAGCCTCGCGTGCAAAGGGACGGACACCGCGTCATGCCTGACGCCGGAACAGGTCGTGTCCGCGAGGGCATTGACATCTCCACTGAAGCACCCGGAAACCGGCGCCGTTCTGTTCGAAGGTCATCTCTGGCCAGGCTCCGAGCTCGAATGGGACACGCTCGGTGGGCCCGAGCCGCTCGACAACGCGTTGATCCGGATCCGCAACATCACCTTCAAGGATCCGAAGTGGGATCCGAGCCGGTTCAACACTGCGACCGATGTCGAGATGGCCGACAGGAATGACCAGGGCCTGCTCGCGTCGCGCGACGCCAACCTGAAGCCATTCTTCGATCGCGGCGGCAAGTTGCTGATGTACCACGGCTGGTCGGACCCGCAGGTGACGCCGCAGAACAGCATCACCTACTACACCAACGTGGTGAAGACCGTCGGGAAGGACGCGGAGAACTCGATAGCGCTATTCATGCTGCCAGGCGTCTCTCACTGCAACGGGGGGCCGGGGCCCGATGCCTTCGACAGGATGACGGCGATTTCGCAATGGGTGGAACAGGGGAAGAAGCCGGCACGCCTGGTGGCGTCGCATGCGACCGACGGGAAGGTCGATCGCACGCGGCCGCTCTGTCCCTTCGGACAGGTGGCCCGCTATGCGGGCACCGGCGACACGAACGATGCGAGGAATTTCGCCTGCGTCGCCGAACAGGTCGACGTGAACAGCCGCTAGGACTGAAACGTAGTCGCTGTGGGGTCCGGCTTTAGCCGGACCCTTTCATCTCCAGGCCGAGTACACCGGCGGACCGACGAGGAAGGCCTTGTTCGCACCTGCGCGCGGCCGGAACTTCTGCAGCCGGCCGTTGCCCACCTCGGCGATGTAGAGATTCCCCTGCTGGTCGGTGCTCGCGCCGTGCATGTTGAAGAAGCCACCCGCATGATCGCCGAGCGTGCCCCATGCATAGAGGAAGTGTCCGTCGAGGTCGTACTTCACGACCTTCGCCGTGGTGTCTTCGAACGCCCAGATCCCCGAACGATCGGCAGGGATGATCAGGAACTGCGTGTTGGAAGCGGGTGAGAACGGCCACTGATCGAGGAACTTGCCGTTTTCGTCGAACACCTGCATCCGCTTGTTGCCGCGGTCGCTCACGTAGACCCGGCGGGTGACCGGGTCGGACGTGATGCCGTGGACGACGTTGAAGTCGCCGGGTCCGTTGCCGCGCTTGCCCCATGCGAGCAGAAACTTGCCGTCCTTGTCGAACTTGGCCACTCGAGTCCCGTTGTAGCCGTCGGCGACGAACATCGTGCTGTCGGGCAACCACGTGAGGAACGTCGGCCGGTTGAAGTGCGTGGCGTCCGCGCCCGCTTTGTTCGGCGTGCCGATGGTCTGCACGAGCGTCTTGCCGTCGTGCGTGAACTTGAACAGTGCGTGGCTATGGTCGTCCACGATCCACACGTGTTTCTCGGCGTCGTACGGGTTGACGTAGACCGAGTGAGGACGCCTGAGCATCTTGTCCCACTGTGTCCACTGCTCGACGATGTCGCCAGCCTGGTTGAAGACGACCACCGTGTGCTCCCATCGCGCGTCGATGCCCATGCGCCCTTTCCATGCCTGCGCGGGATCCTCCGGATCCGCGCCGGGGCCGCCGGCACCAGGCGGGCTCGCGACCATGCCCTGCGATGCGTTTCGGAACGGCGCCTGTCCGACCGGGAACGAGAGGCTTGGCCCCATCTCGGGGAACGCCTTCGGGGTCGGGCGGTCCAACTTGGGCAGCTCACCGCGCTCCAGCATGAAGACGCGGTCAGGACTTTCCGCAAAGACCCCCTGCACCGCACCCCACGTCCAGTTCTCGTGGCCCGGCAAATTCGAGAGCGGCTTCGGCCAGTTCGGCACGACCTCGTAGGGCCCCGTCATCACGTCAAGGCCGCCTTTGTATCCGGCGACGGCACCGAAGCCGACGTTGGCCGTCTGCCCTTGGATCGGCTTCATTGTTCCACTGAGGATGAAACCGCCCACCAGAGCTGCAGCAACGGTCGTAACGAGAACAGCGGACTGACGCATATGTCGACTCCTCACGTGGCGCGTCTAATTGCTTTGGCTGGACACGTCTCCAGTCACACACGAAAAACTCGAGGCGGCATTCAGATCGCCGCCGCTGTTGTATCGCGGCCATGCCGGGTAGACGCACATTGGCCGACGCCGCAGGTTGTTCTCGGGATTGACATCAACGGCCTCCAGGGTGCCCGGAGCGTGCCCGCCATCCACCCACGCGTCGAGTGCGCTCAGGGAATCGAACTTTGCGTTGAAGAGACCGTTGCCGTGCGCGAAACCAGGAATGCGATAGAAGCGCAGGAAGGTATCCGCGGCCGCTTGTCCGAATCTCGCGACAAGCCGTTCGTAATAGTTGACGGTGTTGTAGGGGCTGATGGTGTGGTCGATCGAACCGACCGTGAGAATCATCTTTCCGCCTTTGCTCACGAATTGCGACACATCCACGCTGTTCGCATCCCAGATCTCGGACACTTCAGCGATCCGCGTCGCCCACTTGCCGGGATCGACCGCGAGCGGATCCACGGTGAGATCACGCGTGATGACATATCGAATCGTTCCGGCCGCCTCCTGATATTGGGTCGCGTCCTGATTGGTTGGCCATTTCGAAGGCGTGGCCGTTCGTCCAAGGGCGTTCAGGAACGTGGCGCCGTCGAGAATCGCCAGTTTTGGAAAGACACTCAATCCGGCAGACGTCGGGAATCCCAACGAGAATGGCGTGTCGAATATTTCGACCGTTGCGAGTTGCGCGTCGGACAAACAGGCATTTCCGGTGTCGCGACCATCGGCGCATCGCAACCGCGCGCGAAGGGTGTCCATCGTCAGGACGCGGTTGCATCCAGACACGTTGCTGATGATCCCGTCGCTCGCGCTGTCCAGGCCATCACATGCGCCGTACACGGCAGCCGTGATGGTTTTCATCTTGTCGGGATTGATCCACCCGTCCGGGCTGCGGAACAGCGCCCGCGCGCGGTATTGCGCTGCAAGATGCATCAACGTCAGGTCGTAGGCCGGATAGTGCGCGACGATCCCATCGTAGTCAGCGGGGTAGAACAATGCGGCGATCAACGCCTCGTGACCACCTTGCGAGCCGCCAATGAAATACGAGTGCCTGGGCGAGGTGCCGTATCGCTTTTGAATGAGGGCGAGCGCCACGTCATGCGTCTTCTTGATCTGAAGCCGCCCGAAATTTGCAAACGCTTCCGCGTTTAGCGCGAACCGGCCGTCGAATCCGCCGGCCGTTTCGTGGCCCGAGTCGCTCCCGACGGTGACGTAGCCGATGACAAGCGGGGTCGGCGCCGTGGGTATCTGTTGCGACGCGCCTCCGAGGCCGGTCACCAGCGTCCCGTCAAAGCCCCCACCACCCATCTGGAGAACCCGGTTGTTCCAGCGCGACGGCAGGTTCACCTCAAACTTGATGACAGGTGCGGTCGGGTCAACTGAATGGATTGAACCGAGAACCTTACAGAATTCGCCATTCGTGTTGCCCGCGTCGGCGGCGACGACAAACGACGCCGACACGACCGTCGCGCCGTTCGACGGCAGCCCAATCGACGTTGCTGGAATCCTGACGCCATTCAGCGCGAGACAACGCTGACGTGCATTCAGCGTCGTACCGGCGGAGGCGCTCTGTGCCAGTGCCTGCGGCTCAATACCGGCAACGAGTGCCATCAACGTGGCCACGGCGAGAAGGCGTGTCATCGATCCTCCCATTGGTCTTGACGCTTCCGAGCGTCCCGGACACCCTGAGCCAGCGTCGCGACCAGTACACGTCAAGTTGACGCGCAGTATGGCTCCAGCGTCCCACTAACCGTCAAGTGCCTCCTCGGGTAGAATCCAACCCGAGGGAGACTTCAGATGAGCGAGCGGACTCTTGCTTCAGCAGTCACGGTGGCAGCGGTGGTGGCGGCTTTGGCCCTGGCGCCGGGTTCTGCCGCGGGTCAAGCGAAGACGCCGTTCAACCCGCCGCGAACATCTGATGGCCAGCCGGACATCCACGGCTACTTTTCGCCCGATGCGCCCGACGCGTCGCACAGCCTCGAGGAGGGTGCGGAGCCGGAGAACTCCATTGGTCGCGGCAGGACCCCGGCCCAGGTCGCTGAGGGCCTCAAGAACAGGCGCGTCCTGATTGTCAATCCTGCGCCGGGCCCGAAAATTCCGTACCAGCCATGGGCACGCGCGAAACAGAGAGAGCTCCTCGAGGCGATCTTCACGCCGATGAAGATCACGGATATCGAGCCGGAAGATCGCTGTGCGCCAATGGGTGTACCGCGCATGAACTACCGCTTCGATTTCGAGATCGAGCAGTCCGCGGGGATGGTGACGATCCTCTACTCGTGGAACCATGCCTTCCGCGCGATCCCGCTCGACGGACGCCCGCATGCGCCGGCGTCGATCAAGCTGTTCAACGGCGATTCACGCGGCCACTGGGAGGGCAATACGCTGGTGGTGGACGTGACGAATTTCAACGACCAGACGTGGTTCGATGCGCACGGGACGATTCACACCGACGCGCTGCATGTCGTCGAGCGGTGGACCGTCGTGGATGCAAACACGATCAACTACGAGGCCACGCTGGACGATCCCAAGGCGTTCACGAGGCCGTGGACGATCGCGTTTCCGATCAGGCGTATCAAGGACGCGAAGTACGAGTTGTATGAAGAAGCGTGCTTCGAGGGAAATGGCACCACGATCGAGGGGATGCTCGAGGCGGGCCGGTATCTGACGGCAAAGGGCGTCAAGGGGCGCCATGAGCACAGCCCAGGGTTCTACGACGAGAAGTGAGGCCAGAGCGAGTCGGGCGTCAGGGTTTTACGCCGGCAGCGGGGTTGGCAAACAGCCTGTCGTATTTCGCTGTCTCCGAGGGTACGCATTCCTGCTCGGGAATCTCCAGGCTGGCTGATTGCAGCCTGTAAGGAAGCTTGTCGAGAGCGACCCACGGCCGGGTGTAATACTTCGGGTCGTCGATCGTGATCGTCTTCTCCAGGTGATCGGCGTCCACACGGTGGTACGTCTCCACCACGCGCATCGCGTCGCTGTGAGGACGGCCCGCATTGTCGAGCCAGGTTCGATCGTCGAATCCATTCGATTCCGCGACGAACGTATAGTCATCCACCCACCGGCCGACCGAGTATCCCCAAAAGCGTGATTCAGGTGGCGGGGCGTCTTTGATGGCCCACGCCGGTTGTTCGGGATCCCTGGGCAGCGCCCGGCCGTCCGTCCAGATGACGCGCCATTTCTTGTTGAACTGATACAGGATCACCACCTGGGTGGGGGTCTGGATGATCTGCTCCGTGTGGGAATTGTGAAGCACGATGCGTGGAAACCCCTGCGGATCGCAGCCGGGCATCGGATCGTTGGTGAGTGCCGAGGGCACCTGCGTGATCCCAAAGGTGGGCTTGTTGGCCATGAAGGCCTTCCGCCCTTCGCCAGTGAACGGCAGCTCGTGTTCCGGCTTGCCATCGGACGGCATCGCCTTCGCCCCATCCGCCTGAATCCCCTCGGCCCCGCCTTTGGCGAATTCCCAGGTGCCGGACAAGCTGCGGCGCGGAGCGGCGCCTGACTTCTTGCCCTCGAAATCCACGTCGTACACGGCTCCAGGCGCGCGCCGGAACCCCTGTTGACCGCGTGTCACAGGGGACAGCAATGTCACGAGCGCAATCGCCGCAATCGCTGTAACAACAACACGCTTTGCCATGGCTCGTCCCTCTCAGTGATTGGGACTATCGTCCGGTTTCCGGCCCGCCTGCCGCTCCAGCGGCCACGGGCGCCGCGCCCGCGACGAGGGTCTTGCCGTCCGGAAGCCTGGCTTGAAGGATACGCCCGAGTGGCGAGCCATTCTTGACGGGTTCGAGCGTGATCGTCACTTCATCCCCCGCCATGAAGGACTGTTTGCTCCAGCCGAAGGGGATCATGTTTGGCGGCGCCTGGGTTTCGGCAACCCAGTGAACCACCTGGCCGTTGTCATCTTTGACGTCGAACCGCAGGAGGCAGTGGGGGTTGGCCCAGAACCACTCCGTGACCGTTCCTTTGACCGTGACTCTCTTTCCGACGTCGAACACGGCGTTGGCGTGGTGGGCCAGTAACGGACCCGAAACGAGGAGAAGACCGACGGCCACCGCGAACAGTGTGACAAGCGTCTTTCTCATTTCGGTCCTCCAATGAGCGGCGCGGACTCTTTGGGTCCGCGAATCAGCCGCGAGACTTCACCGCCGAATGGGAATCGCGGGTTTCTGCTGTAGAAAACGCTCCCGGAACCGAAGCTCGTCGGAGATCGTGTAGATCGTTTCGGTCATCGTTCCGTCGGGCGCCGGCCTGAATATCAGACTCGCCGACCAGGGTTTCGTAAACGCTCCCGGATCCTCGAACGTGAGGTCAAAAACCAGGTTCTCACCTGCGCGGTGGATGCGCTCGACGATGTGGAGATCCTGTGTGTGCGGCACACCTCTCGAGTCGAGCCACGTCGAATCCTTGTAGCCGATCGAATCCACCACCAGCGTGTCGCCGTCCCAGGTGCCGACGGCATTGCCGTACCACGTGAGCGCCGGGTCGGGCTCTTGCGGTTTGTTCAGCGCAATCTGTCGCCAGTTCTGGTTGTACTCCCACAGCTGGTACAGGTAATCGTCGGTTTGAATCAGCTTGAAGCGCATTGGATGCATCGAGATGCGCGGGTAGCCGTTCGGGTCGGCGTACTTCAGCGACGGGTCGGTCGTGTTGGCGAAGTCCTGGTTCTCGCCCGCTGCAGGCCGCTCGGCCTTCAGCTTCGTGGCGGCCCACGGCGTGAATGGAATCTCATTCACCGGCGGCAGTCCCCCTACTTCACGGTCGCCGAGGGGGCGCACCCACGAGCCGGAGAGATTCGGATGCGCCGGCGCCGCGGGTGCTGCCGCTGGCTTGGAACAAGCGGCCGCCGCGAATAGCGCGGCGGCCATTGAGAACGTGACGAGGCGGCGAATCATGCCCGCAGCTCCTTGCCGTCGGCCGTGATCAGCTTCATGACCACGCCGATCTTGGCGCCGCGCAAGCCCGGATGGAACGTGACCGTCACGACATCTCCAGGCTTGACCGTTCGACTCGTCCACCCCCTGTTCCTGATGTTCGGCGGAGAGCCGAGCTCGAGCAGCAGTTCGGTCGTCGTGCCGCCGTTCGGCGAGATCCCGATCTCGACGTGCGGGTTGGTCCACACGTATTCGGTGACCGTCGCCTTGATCGTCGTTTCCTTGCTCAGGTCATAGATCGATGCCGCTCCATGATGGGCGAGCGCGGACGTCGAGACGAGGAAGGCCGCAACGGTTGCGGCAAGCACGCACGACATGTTGCTGCGCATAGGCTGGGTTACCGGGTGCCTCTCGGCGACCCCTCGAGGTTGAAGGCCATCAGCAGATTCCGGTACGGCACGACGCGGCCGTGCACCGGCGCGATCCGGTCCGGATTCAACTTCAACTCCTGGACTTTCTCAACGAGCTGCGCGGCGAACTCGGGCCCCCGCTCGGGAGTGCGAATCTCGGCACCGGCGGGCGGGTTGTAGCCGTCGCCGTACATCAGGATCCGCTCCTTCGGGAGGTACGCCATCAGCTGCCCTGTGTGATGCCCGTGGTTCGCCATGAAATACAGCTCGACGGTTCGCGTCCGGTCGCTCAACACCCTCTTGTCGGCCACGGTTTCGATCGTCGGCTTGTTCGATGTCGGCGCGGTGTCTTCGAGGGTCCGTGGCCTCGCCCACGCCTGCTCGTAGAACCCCTTGTTGCTTTCGTGCGTGATCACCGTGATGCCTTCGGCGACGTACTGTCGCAGTCCGCCCGCGTGATCGTAGTGGGCATGCGTGTTCACGACGTACCGGATTGGCTTGTTCGGTACGGTCTGGCGGATAAGCTCGTTCACCGCCTTCGATCGCGCGTCGCTCGTGGGTCCTTCGAGCATTACGATGTGATCGGCGAACTCGACGGCGAGGCTGCGTGTGCCGGCGCCGTTCAGCGACCAGAGGCCCTCGCCGACCTTCTCAACCGTCGCCATCGGCGCGGCAGGCGGCGGTGCGGAGGCCACGTTTGCCGGCACGGGCAGCGAGACGGCGGTGTTCGGTTGTACGTCGGTGACCGTGATGTCGAGCGTGTCGAAGCCGTCCTGCTTCTCCACGATGTGCCGCGGGAACTGGATGCCTCCGAACTGCGCATAGTCCGAATACGTGACCACCACCGGCACGTCGCCCACCACCGAATTCGTCGTCAGGTATTCGACGTGATCGACGAGGTTCTCCTGATTGAGCGTCACCTTGACGTCGCGGTCCTCGGCCTTGAAGGTAAAGACGTTGCCGTCTGCGGGCGCGCCGCTTGCGATGGCGGCCTTCACGATGCCGTGCGGCGTCAGCCAGATCTGGCGCAGACGATCGCTCACCGCCCCGGGATTCGGCGCCGGCTGTGCGCCTCCTTCGCTCCACGCGTTTTTCCCGCTCACGACCTGGATGGTTCGCTGGTCGGTCGCGAACGGCTGGGCGCCGCCCCCTCGCGGCGGATGCTCGCCCTGAGCGCGCAGCATGTCCACCTTCATCGCGGGCGTCTGATAGTCGACGACTGCCGTGTAGCTCTTGACCTCGAAGCGCGGCCACGGCCCGGCGGGGGTGTACGCCTGCCCAAAGGCGTAGTTGGTTCCGCTGCCCGAAAACTGGATGGAGTTCAAGTTGGTCGCGCCCATTGCATCGGCTGCGGCAGCGGCGCCGCTCTTCCGGCTGCAGCCGGAGATCGCGACCGCCAGCGCAAGACCGCAGACCAGGGCTGTCATAGTTCGCATGGGGACTCCTTGTGGTGAGGCGCGCCAGGCGCGCTAACAGGGTACCGGCGCCGGCGATATTACAGCTTCTGTGCGGGTACGCGCTACCGTGTTAAATGCCGAGGCGATTCCCGAGCGCTTACGACGCCGCTCGAGTCTCCGCAGATGCCGAGCCGCACGGCCACTTCGCTCCTGCCGTTCTTCGCATACCTCGACCGGTGCACGCTGACCGAGGGGGCGGGTCGCCACGCACCCACCGCGTGGCCGTGCTAGATCGCGAATTGACCTAGCGAATGAGCGGCGCTTGAGCGGGTCCTGCTCCGCGATGCACGAACTTCTGCACCCGCTTACCTTCGTAGGTTTCGCCGATGAAGAGGTTGCCCGACGAATCCGCGGCGAGGTTGTGTGCGCCGTAGAACTGGCCCGCCCAACGGCCCGCGTGGCCGAACCCGCTGACCACTTCGAGCGTCTGACGGTCGACGATGTAGACCTGCTGGTTGGTACCGTCGATGACGATCAAGTACGTCTGCGCGGTGTCGGTTGAGAACGAGACGTCCCAGACCGAACCGCTACCGAGGGTGCTTCGCGCGATGAACTGCTCTTTCACGAACGTGCCGTCCTTGCGGAACACCTGGATGCGATCGTTCGTCCGATCGCAGACGTAGACGAGGCCGTCGTTGGCGATCCGCACTGCATGCACGATTCGGAACTGCGGCGGCGGCGGTCCGTCGGGTTCGTACTGGCTGGGACGGTTCTCGAACTGCACCGCGCCGCTGAAGGGGCTCGGAAGGCGTTCGCCGGCGCGCGTGAAATAGGAGTCGTCCGGCGTTTTGCCGTACGCGCCCCAATGGCGCTTGTAGGCGCCCGTCGCGGCGTCGAACACGATCACGCGGTGGTTCACGTAGCCGTCGGCGACGTAGAGCTCGCCGCTGCCGCGATCCAACGTCATGTTCGCGGCTCCGCCGAGGTTACGCGTGTCGTTGCTGCCGGTGTTCTGACCCTTGCGGCCGATCTGCATGAGAAAGCGGCCCTCGCGCGTGAACTTCAGGATCTGCGCGTCTTTCTCGCCGCCGCCGCCGAGCCACACGTTGTCCTCGTGATCGATGTAGATGCCGTGCTCGAGGTCCGGCCACTCGTAGCCGTCGCCGGGGCCGCCCCAGGCGGAGACAAGGTTTCCGGCTTCGTCCCATTCGAGGACCGGCGGCGCCGCGCGCCAGAACGAGCGCGTCTCGTTCGGCTGCAGCGTGCCTGGACGATGGACGATCCAGACATGATTGCGTGCGTCGACCGCGATGCCCGCGATGGCGCCGACGAGCCAGTTGTTGGGGAGCGGCTTCGGCCACATCGGGTCGACCTGATAGGCCGGCACCTGGCGGACCGACTGCGCGGCGCTCAGCACCGCGACTGACGCGAGGACGGAAATGAACCGGAGCACGCGGAGATGTTAGCGCCGCGTGCCCAAAAGGCGTGAGTACGAACGTGTCCTGCCTGTGACCGTGCTCACGCTAAGATTGGCGGGCAGCAAATCACATGGAGTTGCGCATGAAAACAGTCTTGGTCCTCACCGCAATCCTGGCTTTGTCGGCCTTGGCGCCCTCCGCAGCGATCGCGCAGTACGGTATGCCGGGCGGCACGCCGATGACCTTCTTCGTCACCAGCGAGCCGATCGGCGAGGGCGGCAATCTCGGCGGCTTGGTCGGCGCAGATGCGCATTGTCAGAAACTTGCCACCGCTGTCGGTGCGGGCAATCGGACATGGCGCGCCTATCTGAGCACGCAGGCCCGTCCTGGACAGCCGGCCATCAATGCCCGCGATCGGATCGGAACCGGGCCTTGGTACAACTTCGATGGCGTGATGATCGCGCGCGATCTCGCCCACTTGCATGGAGACACGATCGAGCTCGCGCGGATGGGCAACAACCTGACCAAGCGCACGGGGCTCACGGAAAAGGGCCAGATCGTGCCAGGGCTCAACGACTACCAGGTTCCCCGAGACAGCGATTGGGAGTACACCAAGACGACGCCCTATACCAACCGGCACGAGATGCTGACCGGTTCACAGCTCGATGGCCGGGCGTTCCCGCCAGGCGTCGACTATACGTGCAACAACTGGACGAGCAACAGTGACCCCGCTGCCGGAGGGCCGCAAGTGCTGGAAGGTGGCCCAGGCAGGCCGAATGCGCAAATCGGATTTCCGGATCGCAATGGCGGCGGCAACGGCTCGTGGAATTCATCGCATGGCACGACTGGGTGCAGTCAGACCGCGCTCAACAGGACCCATGGTGTCGGGATGTTCTATTGCTTCGCGACCAATTGAGAAGACCATGAAGAAGATCTTCCTGTGGATGTTGATCGGCTTTATTGTCGTGCCGGTCACGACCGTCGCCCAAGGCCGAGGAAGCGTGCCGATGCCGACCTCGGACCGCATTCCCTCGAGCCTGATGACGTTCTTCGTGACCAGTGAGCCTATCGGAGACGGAGGCAACCTGGGCGGGTTGGCGGGTGCGGATGCGCATTGCCAGATGCTTGCAACCCGCGCCGGCGTGACCGGCAAGACCTGGCGCGCGTACCTCAGCACGCAGGCGCGGCCCGGTCAGCCGGCCATCAATGCACGAGACCGTATCGGCACCGGTCCCTGGTTCAACGCGAAAGAACGGATCCCGGACTATCTGAACCGACGGCTCCAGCGACCGATCATCCAGTCTGAGATACACGGAGACACCCTGGATGAGGCACGACGTGGCAGCAACCTGACGAAGGAATTCGCCGTCACCGAAAAGGGCGAACTGATAAATGGAATTGGTGACCCGTTGCCGACCCGCCACGATATCCTGACCGGCTCGCAACCGGATGGACGCGCGTTCACCGACGCGGCGGACCACACCTGCAACAACTGGACGAGCAACGGCGCTGGCTCCGCGCAAGTCGGCCATTCCGATCGCGTCGGCAATGGGAACCAGTCGTGGAACTCCTCGCACGCCACGACCAGCTGCAGCCAGAAGGATCTCGTCAGCTGGGGCGGCGTCGGGTTGTTCTACTGTTTCGCAGCGGAATAGGTGGCCGAGCGCCAGCGGCGCCGGCGAAGGAGAGAAACGGAAATGCGCTTACCGCACATCGTCACCACGCTCTTCGTCGTGCTCAGCGCTACGGCCGCGCATGGACAGAGTCGCACCGCGGCTTCCGCGACCTGCGATTTGCCTCAGGCGTCAGGCGTGTCATCGCAGCAGCTCATGTCGGGCCAGCGGCAGCGCGCTTACAGATTGTTCGTCCCGCCTGGATACGACGGGCATTTCCGCCTGCCCCTGGTTCTTGATCTGCACGGCAGCGGTGGAACGTCAGCAGGCGAGGCCAGAAACAGCGGGTTCGAGACACTGAGCGCCAGCGAACGGTTCATCGTCGCGACGCTGGACGCAGAAGGCGGCCGTTGGAATGTTCCTGTTCAGGACGGCCGGGCCGACGACGTCGCCTACGTCGGCGATGTGATCACGCATGTCGCCGCGCGTGTGTGCACCGACGAGACGCGAGTCTACGTCACAGGGTTCTCAGGTGGTGGACGGATGACGTCGCTGCTTGGGTGCCAGCTCGGCTCGCGCATCGCGGCCATCGCGCCGGTCTCCGCGCTTCGGTTTCCCGCCCCGTGCAGCGGCCGTCCAGTTCCGGTGCTGACCTTTCGCGGGTTGGCCGACCCACAGAATCCTTACGATGGCCACGCGGAGGGCCGAGGCGCGGAGTGGCTGGAGAGCGTCCCCGAAGCTCTCGCAAGCTGGGCTCGCCACAACTCGTGTAAGGGCGACGTGATCCTCGATGATCCTCCGGGTCCGCTTTCCACCATGCGCTATCAAGGATGCGCCGATGGCACCGAAGTCCGCATGATTCGCATCGATGGCCTGGGTCACACTTGGACGAAGAAGGAAGTCGACACGACCGGCGTCATGTGGCAGTTCTTCAAGAGCCATCGTCTGAGTCGATAAGTGACACGTCTGCCGCGATGGTGAAGGCACGATAGGAACACCGACACAACGCTCACGCGCAACAATCCCACGTCTGGAGGAGGCCTATGTCTGGTTCCCCCGTTTCGACGCCAGCCGGTATTGCGACGCTTGGGAAGATCAGCGCCGCGACATTGATCGCTCTGCTGCTTGGGGTATCGAGTCCCGCAACAAGCTACGCCGATGGCGGCCTCCTGCGCACTATCCACGCATTGGACGAGGCGCGGGGGTACTGCCTCGACATTGCGGGCGAGGGCCAGACGCTGAGGCTCGACGATGCGCTGCAGGCGCACACGTGCAAGTACGGAGCGCCGCTCGACGATCAACGCTTCGAGCGGACTGCCGGCGGAGCCATCCGCGCGACGATGTACGACCGCTGCCTGGCGGCGGCCAGCCTCGAGCCTGGCGCGCGGCTGCTGGTACGAGCCTGCGCGTCGGTGCCCACGCAGCTATGGTCGATGGCCTGGGGCCGTCTGAATCCCGCATCGCGGCCAGACTTGTGCGTTTCGCTCGCAGGCGAGAAGGGCCAGCCCGCGGGAACGCCAGCAATGATCTCTCCTGTCTACCGCCGGCGCGATGTCGCCCTGGATCGATGCGGCGATGCGCGAGAAGCCAGTCAATCGTTCAGATGGTCGGTGCCCGGCGAGCGCGGCCTCAGCTCCGCGGAGATTTCACGGAACGGCATGCCCCTCGACGTCGCGACACAGCTCGCCAAGCTCACCATCCCAGAGACATACAAGGTCTACGCATCACAGCCACGCGTGTACGACGCCGCCGAGATCAAGGTGACGAAGGACATCGCGTACGGTGCGCACGAGCGCCAACGGATAGACATCCATACGGCGACGCTGCGCAGGGCTCAACGGCCCGTGCCGATCGTCGCGGTGTTTCACGGTGGAGGATTAATCGGCGGCAGTCGGGACAACACGACTACCTTTGCGGACTATTTCGCGAGCATCGGGTTCGTGGGGGTCAACGCCGGGTATCGGCTGGCACCCGACTCCAAATGGCCCGATGGCGCGCGCGATGTTGGCGCGGTGGTGACGTGGCTGCGCGACCACGCGACCGAGTTTGGAGGTGATCCGAACCAGATCTTCGTGTGCGGGATTTCCACCGGCGCACTGCACACGGCCTCCTATGTCTTCAGGCCCGAGCTGCTGCCCCCTGGAACCGCGCGGCCAGCGGGCGCGGTGTTGCTCTCCGGACCGTACACCTTCGACTTCTCCGCGCCGATGAAAGGCGAGCTGGCGTACTTCGGTGAAGACAAGGCGCGGTGGCCGCAGATGGTGGTGACCGGGAACGTCAGTCGCACCGATATCCCCGTCCTGCTCACGACCGCGGAGTGGGACGACCCTCGGTATTTCGGTCCTGAAGCGCAATTGTTCAGAGAGCTCATCGAGAAGAACGCAAGGCCTCGCTACAGGCAAAGCCTCGGGCACAACCATGTGTCGCAGTTGCTCTCGGTAGGGACCGCGGACACGAGCGTGTCGCGCGAGATCCTGGATTTCATCGATCGGACCATGGGGCGCTGATAGAAGGGACGCCGAAGGTCGAGTGCCTGAATCCATTACGGATCCGTGATGCCCGGCGTGATCGTCATTGGCCTCTTGGCCGCCATTTTCATCGGGTACGGGTGCGCTGCGCTCGCACGGAAGGTGCGCCTCCGGTCCACCGCGACGGCACTGGAGGGCGAGTACGTCGACGAGGGGTGGTTTCGACCGGGTCACATCGTCGGCCGCGGATTTGCGGTCCGCATCGTTCCCGCGCGGAGGTCGTTTCGCACGTACGTCGAATTGAGCGCCCGCTCCGTTCCCGGTCCGTACCTTCTGGATGCCGGCTTCTTCGACGCATGGCCCGATTGGAATCACGCGAAGGTCCCTCAAGTCAAACGCGAGCGCGCGTTCTTTTTTCATGTGACGTATCCGGGCTACGGCCCACCGACGGACGAACAGCGCAACGTTCTCTGGCGATGGCTGACGCGCGGTTCGAGCGATCGCCGGCTGTCCTACGAGATGCTGACGGCCGCGAAGATAAGGAGGATCGTCGTCGGGGACGGGTGCGTCTCAACGACCTTTCATGGAATCGTGAGCAATTCGTCGCGCCTTCGGCACGCGATCGATCTGCTGCGGCGATTGGCGTCCGACGATGGCGCGTGAGCGGACATGCGGCGCGCCGAAGGCTGAGTGCGTGGAGACAGTGACCGCGCTTATTTGACTCCCTTCCTGGCAGCTTCTTCGGCAGCTTTCTTCTCTTCGAGGCGAGCTCCAACGAGAGTGTTGTACAAACCGCGATTTCCCTCGTGGCAGGCATGCTCGAATAGCGGCCCTACGGTTCTCCGCATGGGAAGCTCTGCGGACCAGGGTCTTGTCCACGTCGACTCATCGTTGATCGTGAATTGATACCGGATCGTGTCAGCATCCACACGGGTGAACCGCTCGGTCACCCGCATGTTCTCGCTCGACCCTCGCAAGGGATTCTTTCCGTTAAAGTTCGTTGTCTCGACCACGAGGGTATCGCCTTCCCAGTGACCGCGAGAGTCGCCCGTCCACTGCCGGATGCTTGAAGCGACGTACGGCCTTCCATCGAGCGGGATTATGCGAACATCGTGCGCTATCTCGAAGAGAATCATCACGTATCCCGGCGCCTGCAGGATCTGGTAATTGCTGTTGTAACTCTGCGGGAGCATCGGCGGTCCGGCGCCCGCGAAAATGATGCAACGGTCGTCGAGTTCGTTGCTCTGAGCCGAGTCCCATCGGCCCACTCGCTTGGCTTGCTCTGCACGCTCGGCCGCCCTCTTTTGTCCTTCTGCGGTCAGTGGAGGAAGCATGCCGTCGCGCGGATCGACAATCAGCGAGGTTCGCAGATTCGATGCGTGCGGCGACTGATTCCGGTCCAGCCCGAACTGCGTGAAGTCATAGTGCACGTCCGCGACGGTGCCCGGCGTTGTTTGCTCCGTTTCCTCTACAGCGGCCCGCTTCTCCATTTCAGCGGCTTCCTCTTTTGTGTAGAACTCCTTCGTGACGTTCTTGGGCCGCTCCAACGGCGCATATGTGTTGTTTGTCCAATAGCCCTGCAGATCCGGCTGCCCGTCGGCTGTGCGCGGCGGAGTCCACTGCCTTGTCTGTCCGGCAAGGAAGGGTGTGACACACAGCACGAATACGATTGAAGTGAGCAATCGATGGCTCATGTGAGCTCCTCTTTCAAGGTCAATGTGCCCGTTCCGTTCCCCTCGTCTTGTCGACGACGACCCGACCCGCTTTCATCACCCAACGGACATTCTCCCTTTTCGAGATCGCGGTGATGTCGGCGAGCGGGTCGCCTTCGACCGCGACGATATCGGCGAAGAACCCTGGTGCAACGGCGCCGAGACTCTGCTCCATTCCAAGCATGGCCGCGGGTTCGGTGGTCGCCGTCTTCAACGCCCGCTCGGGCGTCATACCTATCTTCACGAACCAGTCGAGCTCCCGTGTGTTGAGACCCCAGCCGTTGTAGACGGCATCGGAGCCCATGACGATGCGCACGCCAGCCCGGAAGGCCTTTCTCGCGGTTTCAACATTGCGTTGGATGTAATCGCGCAGCCGCTCTTTCGTCCCTGGAGGAAAGCGGTAGACGTTGTCAGCGTTCTCTAGGTAGTACTGGTTGTGATCGATTGTCGGGGCGTAGTAGGTGTTCCGCTTGACCATTTCGGCGATTGTCGCATCGTCGATGTCGGTCGCGTGCTCGAGCGAATCAGCTCCGGCGCGAACGGCATCCCGGGCGCCCGCGGGTCCGTAGGAGTGAATCGCGATCTTCTTTCCGAGGGCATGCGCGACGTCGACCGCAGCCTTCATTTCCTCGAACGTAAACGTCTGAAACTGCGTGAGGTCGTCGAAGCCGCCGGTCGATCCCTGCATCTTCACCCAGTCCGCCCCGGAGGCGATGACCTGTCGCACGCCGCGGATGACCCCATCCACCCCGTCAACGACGAGGCCGACAGGCGCCGGTGGGCCGGTGCTTCGGGTAATCCGGAGGGCAGTGCCCGAGACGAACATCCGGGGCCCCACCATCTTTCCCATGTTGACGAGATCGCGCATCGCAAGGTCCGCCCCGTCGGCCGCGTTGAGATTTCGAATCGTCGTGAGGCCTGCCTCGAGCGCCTGTTGTGCGTTTTCCTGTGCGAGAAACACCGTGATTGCCGTATGGCGAGGCGGCTCGCTGCGCGGCACTGTCATCCCGTCCCAGTAGTACGTGATGTGCGTGTGGGCGTCGATCAACCCTGGAATGCCGGTGTATCGGGAAAGGTCGATCACCTCAGCACCAATTGGTATCGGCGTGCTGCCACTTGCGACGCTTCGCACCCGGTCGTCTTCCACGATGACAACGGCGTTTGTGAAGACCCGTCCCAAGCCATCCACCAGTTTGCCGAACTTGATGACCGTGGTCGCCGCAAGTGCCGTCGACGATGTGGCGAGGAGGAAAAGAACGGCCAGCAGTGTCGCGATGCGCATGCGTCCGGTCAGTTTACGCCCGCGACGCCTTTTTTGCAGATCCGTTAGCTGGGCGATGCCGACTTTCGCCAGCCAACAACGAAAGAGGCCCGGAAGACCGGGCCTCTTTGCTCTAATTCAACACCACACGGTCGTATCGGATCGCTGCCGGCGCTGCGCTACGTTGCCTTCTTTGCGTGCAGTGAGAACGCGGCGCCCTGAGGATCCATTGCGTTGACCACCCAGTCGCCGCCGGGAACCTCCATCGGCCCATTGAGGATCTGGCCGCCGTTAATCTTGATGCGCTCGGTGGCCGCGTTGATGTCCGGCACGCGGAAGTAGATCATCCAGTGTGGCGGCACGTGCGCCATTTCGGGCGGCTTGTTCATCATGCCGCCGATCATGCCGAACGGCCGATTGAACATGTGGTATTTGCCCATCGGCCCCATATCCATTGTTTCACTCGGTTGCCACCCGAAGATCTCGCTATAGAACTTCATCGCCGCAGGCGCGTCGGTGGTCATCAGCTCGTGCCATGAGGCCTCGCCGATTTCCGGCGCCGTCTCGGGGCGTTCTTCGGTCGACGCTGGCTGAATGATGTAGAAGGCGGCGCCTTGCGGGTCCTTCATCATCTGCAGGCGGCCGACCGTGGGGACCTCGATGACGGGAGAAAGTTCGCTTCCCCCAAGTCGCTTGATCTGGCCCACGGCCTCTTCGAGCCTCGGCACGGCCACATACATCGCCCAGAACGACGGCATGTTCATTCCGTCGGGCCTTTTCATCAAGCCAGCGACCTGGACCTGACCACTGCGCTTGAATACCGTGTAGGGATTCGGCGAGGCGTCAAAGGGCGCCGACGTCCACCCCACCACGGTCTTATAGAATGTCTCGGCAGCTGCCGTGTCCGTGGTCATCAATTCGTACCAGACCGGGCGTCCGAGCAGAGTTGAAACAGCGGTCGTCATCGCAATACCTCCTGGATCTGGGTCGTGGTCTAATCTCAAACCGACCACTACTCCGGTTTCGGCTATCGAGCTGGCTCGAAGAGTTCGATCGGATTGCCATCAGGATCTTCAAGTTGAATCTGCTTGCCGGCCGGACCGACCCGCTTGGGATCATATGCAACCGTGTTGCCCCCAGAGTTCCCCGGAGGCATAGGGTTGCTAATCCCGGCGTCGATCGTACTCCTGAGCCCCGTGTCTGCTCAGGTGCCCGTCCCGACCGTTCCGAGCCGGCTGTTGAGCAGCACGGCCTCTATTTCGTCTGACTGCACTTACGGCTAGCCCCTGCCGCGCCAATCGGCGCGGACAATCATTCGCCTCCTTCGGAATGCTATAACTCTACGCGAACGGCCCCGAGTGAAGACTTGAGCAGAGCGAGAAACGATTGCGGCGGCAACGGGAGCGGCTTCAGGTCTTCCAGCTTTTCGTGCACGTGCGATTCGTGCGGAGTCGCCGGGAGACACCTTCGAAGAGTGGGTCGCCTGCTGATGGTCGTACTGATCACGTCGGCCGGCTATGCGTTCGCACAACTGCCTGGCGGCGTCTTCGGCGGCCTTGGTGTACTGCGCGGGGAACAGGGCGATCCGGCGGAATTGCCGCCGCACGAGCGGCCGGATGGAAACCTTGCCGGATGCCACATGCTGTACACGAGCGTGCGCCGCGAGGCCAATGGCAACGGCTGGCGCACTGACTATCCCTGGGGCCAGCGCAACCTGCTCATCCGGCTGTCGGAGCTGACCAAGACCCGCGTCAGCCGCCCGGCGGACGGTCCACCGCACGTCTGGCTCGTCCGGCTCACCGATCCGGCGCTTTTCGGATGCCCCTACCTGATGGCGTCGGACGTCGGCACGATCGGGCTGTCCGACGAGGAGGCCGCGGCGCTGCGGCTCTATCTGCAGAAGGGCGGCTTCCTGTGGGTGGACGACTTCTGGGGCGAAGAAGCCTGGCATCAATGGATGCGTGAGCTCGCGAAGGCCATGCCGTCCCGCGAGTACACGGTCGAAGACGTGCCGCTCGACGATCCGATCTTCCATTCGATGCTCGATGTGAAGAAAGTGCCGCAGGTGACCGGCATCGGCTTCTGGCGTGCCGTGCGTGGACGGACGACCTCCGAGCGCGGCGCGGAGACGGCGGTGGCGCACTTCCGCGCCATGCGCGACTCGCACGGCCGCATCATCGCGGCGATGACCTACAACACCGACGTGTCGAATTCGTGGGAGCGGGAGACGGAAGATCCGGAGTATTTCTACCAGTTTTCGATCGACGGCTACGCCCTGGGGATCAACGTCCTACTCTACGCGATGACGCATTGAGCGCCGGCAGGCTGCCGGCTCCGCGCCGCACCCTCGACCCGACGGCACGGTAATATCCCGACTGCAGAATCACGGAGTGGACATCCGAGGTCAGGTCAGAATCGCGATTTGATGGGCGGTTCGATCCTGATCAAGTCAATATCGAACACAAGCATGCCCCGGGGCTTACCCCGCTCGCCCTTGTAGGCCAGCTTTTCAGGAACCCAGAAACGCGTTCGCTCGCCCTCGACCATCAGTTGCAGCCCTTCGGTCCACCCGCGGATCACGTTGTTCAGATCCAGCGTCACCGGGTTCCCCTTCACGACGGTGCTGTCGAACAATACGCCATCGGTCGTCCAGCCGCTGTAATGGACGGTAACGCTGTCACGCGCCATCGGACGCCGTGTCCCCGTGCCCGCCTTGATCACCTTGTAATACAGCGTCGAGGAGGTGCTCGCGGTATCTGCCGGTGGAGCAGCGACATCAGGTGGAGGTGTGCTCGGGGTTTGGCGGACGTCGAGTAGTTCGATATCGAAGACGACGGTGCCGGCGGGTCGGCCGGCCTGTCCGTTGAACGCGAGGCCCTGCGGCACCCAGCATCGCCTGGTTTCGCCCACCGTCATCATCAGCACGCACTCGCGCCAGCCGGCCATGACTCGATTCAATCCGAACATGCTCGGCATGCTGCGCGCGTGGGAACTGTCGAAGAGCCGACCTTCGCTTGTCCACCCGGTGTAGTGCACGGTGACAAAGTCGGTTTCCTGAGGCGTCTCTGTTCCAGTCCCTGGCGTAACGATTCTCGAGACGAGACCAGAAGGACTTCTAAGGGCCTCCGCCGGCGGGGTCGCCACATCCGCCGGAGCGGGAAGGTCCGGCAGTCGCTGGGCCGATGCCACCGACGCCGCAAGCAGCGCCACGGCGGTCGTGAGAAATCGTCGCATCACAAACACGTGAAGGGTAACTCGGAATCGTATGAGATCTCGCGGAGCGCACCGATCGATCGACGGTGACAAACGCTCGTGATCTCATTCGTGATCTCAATGGTCAGGCTCGGCAAGCACAGCCGTGTTCATGGCCGAAAGCGCCCACCGGTCGGCGACTACGGGGATTTATCGAATGGCCGGAGTCGCGGGTCGACGGGTCTATCCTTTGCATCCCATGCGGCGGCCCCAGTATGACGACGCCCGCCAAGGCATCGAGCACCGCTTACGTCCTGCAGCGCCTGCCGTTCAGGGCATGTCTGGTGGCAGCCGGGCTGGCGCTGGCGGTGCCGCTTGTTGGGTGCGATCTGGCCCACTCGGATTTCGATATTGCCGTCGGTAACCGGACGGCAAACACGGTGTCGATCTTCGCGAACGGTGGAAAGATCGGAGATGTCGGTTCGAATGTGACCGCAACCTTCACTGTTGAAGAGACCCCGATCGGAGCTTCCGCGGTCTCAACCTCTCCGGGACCGGTCGCTCAAGTGACCTTCTCCGCTAAAGACATGACGACGGGCGCTTTGTCTGCTGGAGTGGCCGCCACACTAGTCAAAGACGTCACAACCTATGTTGATGTCGCACCGTGTGTCCTGAGCGACGCGGGATCGGCACCGCCTTGTCTCTCGGTGTCAAGCGTGAATGTCTCAGTGTCAAGCGGGACGCCCGGTTCGCAGGGGCAGGTATGCACCGTCTCGCTTTCAGGGTCCAGTCAGTCCTTTAACGCAACGGGTGGAACCGGGAACGTGAGCGTGAACGCATCGAGCGATTGCGTGTGGAGCGCGACCAGCAGCGAAAGCTGGCTCACCGTGGTCAGGGGGGGCTCCGGAACTGGCACCGGCGTTGTCGTGTATGAGGTCGCAGCTAATAACACCAGGCAGGCGCGAAGCGCGTCCCTGTCCATCCGGGGCCAGACGTTCACAGTCAATCAGACTCCCTGAGTAACCTCCACTAGAACTGGTCGCGACGTGAAACGCCTGCTGCGGGTTTTCGCGAGGCTCGTGCGCCCGCCCTTGCCCATGGCACTCGACGCTCAGTGCTATTTCCCGCCGCGGCTCTTGATTCCCTGCGCCAGCATCTGGACCTTAAAAACCGTCCCGCCACCCACAATATAAAGCGTCTTCATATCCGGACCGGCGAAGGCAAGGTTCTGCGGTCTTCTCGATGGCGTAATGGACCCCAAATACCCGCCCTTCGGAGTGAAAACCTGAATTTTCCCTGCGGCCGCCGTGTACAGCCGGCCTTGAGTATCGACGGTGAAACCGTCTCCTCCTCCGACAACTTTGCCGTCCGTCACGGTCAGGCCTTCATACTTGGCGAAGTTGCGGCGATTCGTCAGCGTTCCGTCGTTCTGGACATCAAACGCGAGCACATACCCGGTGCCACCGTTGTTAACGTAGAGAATCTTCTCATCGGGGCTGAGCGTCACGCCATTGGGGTTCACGTTGTCTACCACCTTGATGACCTTGCCTCCGCCCGGCGGAAGATAGTAGACCGCCGGCGGCAAGGAAGGGTCAGGCGCGTTGGCCGGATCGGTGAAATAGATACCGCCTTTCTTGTCGGCGATGAGGTCGTTAGGGCGAACGAAAGGCTTCCCTTCGAAATTATCGGCAAGCGTCGCTTCACTACCCTTCGGATAAACCACTCTGACTCCCACCTTACCCGGAGCCGTCGTCGCACCAATGAGCCGGCCCTTGGGGTCCCAGGTCAAGCCATTCGGACCGCCCGCAAGAGCGGCATCTACGAAGACGGATTCTTTCCCGTCTTTCTCGACCTTGGCAACGCGGGCCAAGATGGTTTCGCAGAAAATCATAGTGCCGTCAGGCAACGCGATCGGCCCTTCCGTGCCTTGCAACGTGACCCCGGGGTCTCCGTGTCCTGGAACGTTTGCTATGACGACTTCTATCTTCGTCCCGCCTTTGATGACCCCAGGGATATCTTCCGCAATAGTGTCGGTAGGGGGCACCTCTGGAGCTCTCACCTGGCCTTGTCCCTGGCTCAATGCAGCTGCAGAACCGAAAAGGGATACTGCAAGGATCATTGGTGTCCATCTCATGACTGTGCCCTCCAGTGCCTCAGGCTATACGCTCGGCTCGTCTCACCTGTCAAGGTGGATAGATTCAGCATGACGTGGTCTGCGACGCAAATGTGCGACGGCGGTTTTTCCCCCGGCCGATGAGGAGAATCTAACGGTGCGCGAATTCACGCATATCCTGCGGACGGATGTTGAGCAGGAGCGTGCTGACGCGAACGCCAGCGACGACTTTATTCGCACAATTTCGTTTATTCGCACAATTTCGCACACAGCGTTGCCCCGGATGAGCGTCCCGGTGGACCGTGGCGGTTCGCCTTTGTGCCGGCCGGAGTGTGGACTTCTCAGCGGCGCGCATTGGGCGGATAATCTCGCTCGAGTCACGCGGTGTCGGTCGGCGTAAGCAATGATTAGAGGAGACGTGAGATGAGCAGTCGCTTCATCATGTTGAGCGTCGCGACAGCGGTGGCCGCCACGATGTTGGTGCTGCCACCGCGTGCGGCCGCCGACCAGGTGCCCCGGGTCGGGACTCCCGGCGCGGCCGTCCCGCCGGGGCCGCAGGCGTCCGAGCCGGCGCACAGTTGCGCATCCGACGACCCCGCTCTGTTCTGGCGATGTGCTCAGGAAAAGGCGACGGCATTCGATCCCCCTCGCACCGCGGACGGCAGACCGGACTTCAGCGGCTACTGGCGTCACGGGACGGAGGCGAAGGAAGACCTCGAAGCGCCCTGGGACAACCGCGCGCGGGTTGGAGCCCCCAGAGAAGGTGCGCGTGATACCGGGCCGGGAAAAAGCCTGATCGTCGACCCCCCGGACGGAAAGCTTCCGCTGCAGCCCTGGGCGGAAGCCCAGAAAAGAGCGAACGAATCCAGCTACATCGACCAGAACACGCTTTGCTTCTTGTCGGGCGTGCCCCGCTTTATGTATGAGTCGGGGGTCTACCAGATTTTTCAGGCTCCCGAATCCATCACGATCCTGTCCGAGGAGGCGCACGCGTTTCGCGTCATCGCCACGAACGGCCGTCCACGTATCGCAAAGAACATCCGACTCTGGCTGGGAGACGCGCGTGGCAGGTGGGAGGGCAATACCCTGGTGGTCGAGACCACCAACCAGAACGGCCGCGCGTTTCTGGACCGGCGGGGCACGTTCTATACCGACGCCGCGACCGTGACCGAGCGCTTTACGATGCTCGATCAGAACACGATCGCCTACGGAGCCACCGTGGACGACCCGCTCGTGTACACCCGACCGTTCACGATCGCGTTCATGTTGACGCGGCACACGATGAAAGATTTCGAGATCTGGGAAGACTCCTGCTTCGAAGGTAGCAAGGACGCGGACTTCCTTCACGAAATCGGGCTCAAGAAGTACCCGGGAATCACATCCGAAGACGTTCCTGCGTTGAAGGTTCGCACGCCTACGTCGCGTTAACCAGAGCGCTCAGGAGCCACGATCGCGCTGGGGATGGAACCCCTTAGAACTCGACACCGATCGACGCGACAAAGAAGCGGTCGTCCGATCCGGGATTGAAGAAGTAAAACACCGGCTCGACCTTCGACACCGTCACACCCACGAGGAGGCCGCGCTGGAGGTCAAGCGGCGCGCGGTGGGCGCGCGTCCGCTGTGTCACGAGACCGGCCCGGAGCCACTCTGTGGCCCGGATGCTCACTTCCGACCAGTTGTAGAGGAAGCGGTCACTGAGGTGGTCGACGTCGATGACGTACTCTCCCTCCGAATACAACTCGAGGCGTCTCCACGCAAGATCCAACTCCAACGCTGGGATGATTCCGTCAGTGTCTCCGATGACGGCGCCGAACATCGGCGTCAGCTGAAGCGTGACCGTTTTTCCGAGCTGGAGGTTCCATCCGACGAAACCCGAAACAGATCGGCGGTCCTCGTAGTTGTAGCGCCCTTCGATGTGCAGCGACCCGCGGTCAACGGCCACAGTCGGCTGGACGTAGTTTTCATCGTGCGGAAAAAAGTACGTGGCGGCGGACGCGCGCAGCGACCAGTGTGGCTCCTGGTCCACGGCTCCTGAATCCTGAGTCGCGCCGGCACCGGCTGACTGTGCCCGGGTGCCGACCGAAGCGGACACGATCAAGAGGATCAGAATGGCAATCCGTTGTTGGAACAACCGCAATCCTTGCCTTCGTCGCTGCAGTCCTTGCGAACGGTGCGCCATTGGCGCTTGCTCAGCTAGGGCTCGCCCCTTCGAACTGCCAGTTCGCCAAACACCATCGCGACGACAGGGAGTAGTTGCGGCGGTTCAACTCGTCCAAGCGAGAGCGCCGCGTCGGAGGTGAAGAGGCCCCCCGCGGTGGCGAGCCCAGTCTTTGCGTTGAAACTTCCGCCGAACGTGGTATTCGACCCTGGCGGGCCCGCTCGGTGTATAACCTTGGCTGCAATTGGCAAGGGCATACCTCGCCTGGGAGGTTTCCGATGAGGACATCCACACTCCGCTGCATGGCCATGGCGGCAGGAATTCTGGCTTTGTCAGTTGCGGCTTCTGCCCAGGGATCGAAACTCACCGGCACGGTGACGGATACGAACGGCAACCCGGTCGCCGGCGCGACGATCCGCGCCCTGCTGCCAGGGCCCGGCGACAACGCCGACGTGGTCACCAACGCGAAGGGCGAGTACGAGGTTCCTGTGTCCGTCGGCGACTGGGTCATTTCCGTCGCCATGAAGGGTTTTGCACCCGAGCACAAACAGCTCGCCGTGAGTGACCGGCTGATCAAAGGCCAGAGCCTGAAGATGGACTTTGCGCTGAAGCCTGCCGATGCCGCGGCCGCGGCGTTCACCCCCAGGCGGACGCCCGATGGTCAGATCGACATCTCGGGTACGTGGAACGACAACCACGCCACCGGCGACAGCATCAACTACGATCTCGAAACGGGACACCGCTCCGCGGAGCACTATACGGGCCGGGGCGAGAAGCCGATGCCGAACCCGGAGCACGCGATTGTGGATCCTCTGGACGGCAAGGTTCCCTACCAGTCGTGGGCCTTGGCCAAGCGCAACGAGAACCAAGCGCGCTACCAGAATCCGCCCGGACTGGACTACGTCGCGGGGCGTTCGAAGTGTTGGCTGCCCGGCAGCCCGGGATTCCCCTCGTCGGGTAACCCGACGGTTCTTCAGATTCCCGGTTACGTGATCATGATGATCGAGTTCTCACACTCGTACCGGATCATTCGGCTCGACGACAGCCCGCACGTGGGGTCCAACATCGTTCTGATGAGCGGAGATTCACGGGGACGCTGGGAGGGGAACACGCTGGTGGTCGACGTCACAAACATGAAAGAGCAATGGCTCGATCTGCTGGGGAACTTCCGGACTCCTGCCGCACACGTCGTCGAACGGTGGACCCTCACGAGCCCGACGACGATGACCTACGAGGCGACCGTGGACGATCCGCAGGCGTATACGAAGCCGATGAAGGTCGTGTTCCACTTCAACAGGAACAACAACCCGAACTACGAGATCTACGAAGACACCTGCCACGAGGGCAATGCCGGCGTATACGAACGGGTGGGCCGACACGCCCAGTAGCAGCTCTCGACATTCAACGACGTTCAACCTGAGTTGGGCGTTTGAGAGTTGATGAAGGAGGCAGCGCATGACACGTGTGTTCGCGATGTCGGTTCTGGCCGTCGCGACCGTTGGCCTTGCGTCGCTCTCCGCGCAGACCCAGACGATCCCGCGGACGGCCGACGGGAAGCCGAACCTGTCGGGAATCTGGCAGGCCGTCAACAGCGCGGTCTGGGACATCCAAGATCATTCCGCCGCCAACAGCGTGCCCGCCGGCCAGGGAGTTGTCGAGGGCAATGAGCTCCCATACCTGCCGGCCGCGATGGCGAAGCGGAAGGAGAACCTCCAGAACCGTCTGACTCGCGACACCGAACGCGACTGTCTGCTTCCAGGAGTCCCGCGGATCACCTACATGCCGTTCCCGTTCCAGATCGTCCAAACTCCGAAGGAGGTTGCCCTGTTGTACGAGTACGCGCACGCCGCGCGGCACGTCTACATGGACACGCCCCATCTTGCGGACGGTATCACGTGGTGGATGGGCGATTCCCGCGGGCGCTGGGAGGGCGATACGCTCGTCGTCGACGTCAACAACTTCAACGACAAAACGTGGTTCGATCGCTCCGGCAATTTTCACAGTGATGCGCTGCACGTCATCGAGCGGTACACGCTCATCGACAAGGATCACATCTACTACGAAGCGACGATCGAGGATCCTAAGGTGTTCTCTCGACCGTGGAAGATGAGCATGCCGCTCTACCGGCGGATAGACAAGGGCATGCAACTCCTCGATTACGAGTGCTACGCGTTCGATGACTACGTCGATCACGGGAACGGCCCGGGGCGTAATTAACCGGCAGCCCGATCAATTCAGTTTCACTGCAAAGCGTTTCCCAAGGAAAAAATGGCCAGCATCCAAAAAGAGATTGAGGTGCGACGACCTCGAGGGGTCGTCTGGGACGCTATCCGAGACGTTGGCGCAATCCATAAACGATTGGTCCCTGGATTCGTCGTTGATTGCCGACTTGAAGGTGACTCGCGGTACTTGACGTTTGGCAATGGAATGACGATGCGCGAGATCATCGTTGACGTTGACAATCAGACATTTCGTCATTCATGGTCCGCGCGTGGTGAACCATTTACACACCACAATGCTTCCCTTCAAGTCTTCGCTGAGAACGAAAGCACCTGCCGCCTTGTATGGATCGCGGATCTAATGCCAAACGAGATTGTCGGTGCAATTGCTGAAATGATCGAAAAGGGGCTCAGCACTATGAAGGCAACGCTCGAAGCCTAAACAGAGTCGGCGAACCCTCGCAGGCTCCGGCGCGGCGATTGCCAGCATCCCAAAATGGAAAGTTACCTCGCGCCCCCCGGTGATGCAGGTCGTTAACCGGTCAGAGTAGTTGTAACGACCGATTGCAAAAACCTTCAAGGTTAGGAACGATAAACGCCGAAAAGTTGATCGTGTGACGTCCATCTGCCGCGGCGTCCGCACCGAGGCGGCGGACGAACCGGATCAACATGCCAGGGCGACGGCGTGCGTGTCGCAGCTCTGCGCATTGGAGCCGTCGACCTGAGCCTGAACAAGATTTGTGTACACACCGTTCTTGGCGAGGAGCTCCCGATGGGTGCCGTGTTCAACCAACTCGCCCTCGTCCAACACCAGGATGAGATCGGCGGCGGCCACCGTACTCAGGCGATGAGCCACGACAATCGTCGTGCATCGCCAGGCGCGCATTTCCTGAAGAACCTGCGTCTCGGTCACGGCGTCAAGCGCATTTGTCGCTTCGTCCAGGACGAGCATCGATGGTTTCCTCGCCAGGACGCGGGCGAGTGCCAAGCGCTGACGCTGTCCGCCTGACAGGGACGCACCGCCCGACGCCAGTAAGGTGTCGTATCCGAGGGGCATACGAACGATATCATCGTGAATGTGCGCGAGTGTCGCCGCTTCGACAACGGCCTCCATCGGCATCGACGGGTCACCAAGCGCAATGTTTGATCGAATAGAACCGCCGAACAGATACGGTTGCTGCATCATGACGCCCATCTGCCGCCTTACTGAGCGGAGGTCCAGTTCCGCGAGGTCGGCCCCGTCGTACAGCAGTCGACCCGATTCCGGCGCGTAGAGACCGACGAGCAGGCGGGCAAGCGTCGACTTGCCTGCACCGGACCGGCCAACGATGGCCACGTGCTGGCCGGGCTGAATGTCCACCGACACATCCCGAAGCGCGACCGGACCAGCCTGTCCGTAGCGGAAACAGACGTGCTCCAATCTGACCTGGCCGCGAAGCCTGTCAGCGTGTCGTGCCTGCGATCCATCCTGTTCCCGTGCCGTGTCCAGAACATCATCGAGTCGTTCGACGTAACTTCCCAGCAGCTGAAACTGGCTGGCCGTCGTCACGAGCGTGGCCAGGGGACTGAGGAATCCTTCCGCCACCGCGCTGACCGCCAGCATGGTGCCGAGGGTGAGATCGCCGTTCAAGACCTTCAGCCCCCCTAAACCGAGAATGAGTAGCGGCGATCCGAGCCGCAGAGCGCCAGTGATGGCCTCAGTCATGGCGCTCAGCTGACCGCGAGAGATCGACACGTTCAACACGTCTACGAAAAGGTCCGACCAACGGTCAACGGCGGCCTGCTCGACGCCCATGACCTTCAGTGTTTCCATGCCGGTCAGCATCTCGAATTGGTAGGCCTGCGCGGCCGCCTGTGTCTGCAAGTTCGCCGACATGAATTCCCGCTGGCGTCGCCAGGTCAGCACAACGATCGCCACCTGCAGCCCACCGAGGGTCAGGGCGACGATCGCGATAGGAGGGCTGATCGCAAACAGGATCAACAGATACAGCGCGACAAATCCGCCGTCGAGTAAGGCCGAAAGCACGCCAGCCGTGATAATTTCGCGCACGCTGGCATTGCTGTTCATCCGCATCATCAGATCGCCGGCCGAGCGTTGTTGAAAGAAGCCATACGGCAGCGCGGCGAGGTGTTCGATGAATCCCAGCGTCATCCGAGCATCCACCAGCGTGCGGACGTGGAGGAGCAAATGCGCACGGATTAACGAGCCCAGAAAATGGAAGACGATGAACGCAGTAAGGGCGCCGCCGAGCACCATGAGCAGGCTGTAGTCATTTCTCGGGACAACGCGATCCACGAGCGCTCCGGTCAGTATTGGCAGCGCGAGGGCAAAAACTTGCAGGAGAACCGAAATAACCGAGATGCGTACCCACAATCCTGACTCGCGGAGCACCTCCTGAAGGTATCGCCACGCCGATTTCCGCGGAGCAGCCATCGCCTCGAACGTCTCGCCAGGCTCAAGGAGAAGAGCGACACCTGTAAACGATCGGCGCAGCTCAGTCGTTGTCACCGAGCGGCGTCCGCACGCGGGATCGATGATGTCCACGCCGCGGCCGCCCACCCGCTCGAGTACCACGAAGTGACTGAAATCCCAGTGGAGAATGGCTCCCGGCTGCAAGTACTTCAGATCCTCGATCTCTACTCTGGCGCCTCGACCGCGAAGTCCAAACTGCCGAGCGACGTTCAGAAGTGACAGCGCCGTCGTGCCCTCGCGTCCTCCGCCGAGGGATCCGCGCAGATCGTCGAGACGGACGGCTTTGCCATGAAACGCGAGGATCATCGCCAGGCACGCGGCGCCACACTCTGCTTCTGCCAGCTGACGCACTATGGGGACGCGGCTCGGCGCACGTCGTCGTCCGAGCCGCCTCAGCGCGGGAAACGCGTCGACAAACCTGGAGTACGGAAGCCTTTTATGAGTCGCCATGGCGGAACAGTGATTTCAGCGCGGGTATCAGGCTCAGAAGAATCGGTTGACGGCGAAGGCGCGCGTCCACGGTGCCGAGCATTCCTTCGTAGTAGGACAACGACCGGCCGTCTGCGTGGAAGGTATTCGATGACAGCTGCGCCTTCACAAGAACAGCGGGACCGACGACCGGTACGGCATCGCCTATTTCCGGCCCGAGATACTGCCGCACTTCGGCTGGTCCGACAATCTCGTCGCCCACGGACTGGATCGCCATATCGCTGTAGGCGTATCGATAGCCAGCGAGCTCCAGGCGCATCTGCGTCCCGGGCCGAAGCACCGGCCGGGCATGTCCCGGCAGCATGGCAATGACGACCCAGCGCATGTCGTCGCCAAGAAGGGACAATATCGGGTCACCCGGTGTGAGGTGTTGTCCCGGCCGGATTCGAATGTCGCTGACGATGCCCGAATGCGGCGCCTTGATTGACAGCTCCGCGAGACGAGTCTGGGCCAACTGGCGCCCGGCGCGGAGCGTGGTCAGCGACGAACGCGCGGCCTGGTCGGCGGGATCGCGGAGGAATTTGATCATCTGCAGGTCGAACTCGCGGTTCAATCGCTCGAGTTCGGCTGCTTGATCGGCTTGATACAACGTGACCAGCACGCCACCGGCCCCGACGCGCTGGCCGGGCTCGACGTCGACCGTCGCGACGGTACTTGCGGTGGGTGCCGTCACGCGCGTTCGACCCTCTACTCGAACCACAGCCGGGCCGGTCGCGTACTCGGTCAACGTACCGAATACTCCGTACGCCGCACCCGCTCCCACCACCAGCAAAAGCAGCCAGTATGCGGCGGGCATCCATTCCGGCGAAATGCGCAGGACGTCACCACCGCCACGGTAACCCTCATCGTGGTAGCTCAGCGCCTCAGCGCGAAAGAGCTCAGTTGATCGATCGCTCATGTTCTGTGCTCCCGCCGAGGGCTGAGTTGCGAGACGGCACGATCGTCGCGTCCTGTCCTCGGTGGTTCCGATCGGCGGCGACACGGACTCGCGCGATCGCTCCGGCTGGAATCGCGCGGGTGTGGCCGCCGTTCGCCGTCAGTCGCGCTTCGATGACGACCATCCGAAGCGCCGCGTCGATCTCAGGAACAACACTCTCGATCACGCCATCGGCGGTCAGGTTCACTGACTCGACACGAACGGTCACGTTCCGCCTCACCGCAATACCAGCCGCCTGCTCCTCCGGCACGGCGAAACGGATCACGAGACTCGTCGGGCTGATCACGCGCACGATCGGTGTGCTCCGGCTCACGGTGGTGCCCGGATCCACGTACTGCGCGGCCACCGTACCGTCAAACGGTGCGACGATTCGGGCGTTGCGCAACGTTTCCCTCAGCTGATTCGTCCGAGCCCGCTTTCCGGCGAGTTCTGCGACAGAGCCCCGCAGGCGTGCTGCCGCCACTTGCTCCTGCGAGTCGGCAGCCTCGAGCTGTTCGCGAGCAAACAGCTCCGGAATGATCTGAAGTCGTGCTCGCCGGTTGGAGGCATCCCGCGACTCAACCACCAGACGATCGTGCTCGGCTTCGGCCACCAGCAGGGACGCCTCTGCGATCGCGAGATCCTGGACGACGGAACGGCTGTCCAGTCGAGCGATGACCGTCCCGGCTTTCACGTGATCGCCGACGTGGACATCCAGTCTCTCCAGCGTTCCATCAAACTTGGCGGATAGTTCGACCGACTGAAGCGCGACGACGACACCGAGAAATCCAGTTTCGTCCGTTTGTTCCGCTCGGGGGGTGACGTCGGCGACGTGGGTGTTCATCTCTGAAGCAAAAACCCGCCGGGGGCGTTCTGTCGTCTGAGCGCGGCTGGAAACAACTGCCGGGGCACTCAGACCGATCGCGACCGCTGCGACGAACGCGCTTAGAAGAAGGGCTTTCAACAATCTGTCCCGGCAAGTGCTCGAGGCGGATAGATCGCATCGGGCACCCGCCACGTGTCGTCAACGCCACCGCGCCCGAGGGCGAGCAGTTCGGCCATCGCTGCGGTGAGAGGCAGGCCCGCGAGAATCTCGATGTAGAGGTATTGCCCCATCGGGTTCAATTCGAGAAAGACGTATTCACCTTCATCCGTCAGCTTCATGTCGATCGTGCTGAAGACCAGCCCCAGCTTTCGCACCAGCGCGAGCAGACGGCGCGAGAGGTCGTGTGGGAGCGTGTGCGGGTGATATGGCGTTTGAAGATCGAGCCGTCCGTCGATGAGGCCAACCGCGGGATGGAACTCGGCAGCGAAGACTTGATCGCCGATGACGGTGATTCGCAGTTCGCGGCAGTCGGTCACAGTCTCCTGAAAGATCGTCGGCGCGAGCACGAGGTTGTCCAGCACGTCGCGATCAGCCTCCGACCATGCCTTCGTGGGCAGGAAGCGATGTCTTGGCGGCGCAAGCGTCTTGTGCACCACCCGCTGCCGGTGTCGCTCGATGAAC